>Ga0315336_1001149_pt1 | contig 55981 bp, 53 predicted proteins | sample ASW5metaG_FD_204512 | JGI IMG/M metagenome (GOLD analysis project Ga0315336, IMG submission 204512) | Ammonia-oxidizing marine archaeal communities from Monterey Bay, California, United States - ASW #5 | ecosystem: Environmental > Aquatic > Marine > Intertidal zone | place: USA: California...
CTCCCTCATCGTGGAAGTCGCCGCCATCAACGAGTCCTCGAAGATCATTCATCATTTCAATCATCGCAGTCTCGAGACGTTCGATCTGGCCTCGGATCCGGGAGAGCGCGAGCAGCTGTCAAACGTCGACGGCGAAGCGTCGCAGATGCTGGCGCACCTCGCAGATTGGCTAACGGTCCGCTGGAAAGTCTTCGATGGGCGACTATCCCGCGACGGAGTGGAATCTCTCGAACTCGATCAGGCCAACGAGGACGCGTTGCGCGCGCTCGGTTATATAGAGTAGGCCTCGTGAACCGCTATCTCTTCTTTGCGTTGGTGCTTGCCGGAATCGCATTCCGATTGGTGATGCTTTTTCAGTACGAGCTCGTCAACGGCGGCGATGTCGACGTCTATCTGGCCGACGAAGGAATCGTTGGCCTCATGGGTAAGCACATCATGGAGGGTCGCGAGGTTCCGGTTTTCTTCTACGGCCAACACTATCTCGGCGCGCTCGAAGCATACTGTGTGGCGCTGAGCTTTAGTATCTTCGGTTCGAGCGTCTTCGCGCTTCGTTTTGTCCCGTTGCTGTTTTCTGTTGTGCTGCTGCCGCTCATCTACACGTTCGTGTATCGAACGTACTCTGTGGCCGCCGCGCGTTGGGCAACGGCCATGGTTGCGGTCGGGCCGTTATATTTCCTTCAGTGGAACCTCAAGGCGCGCGGCGGATTCGTCGAATACATCGTTCTGATTTTCGCTGTCTTTCTTCTCTTCTGGCGTTTCTACTTAGAGCACGACCGACGGCCGTGGCTGTCGTTCACGCTCGGTCTGGTCGCCGGCATTGCACTGTGGGTGAACCAACTTGCAGCGCCGTACTTCATGATCATGGCGGTACTACTCGCGCTGCGTCGCGACCAACTGGCCGGTCTCCGGTTGCTGGTGGTTGGGCTCCTGTTGGGTTCCAGTCTACTGCTTGTCTACAACGTGGTGCATCCTGCGGCGACGTTTCGGACGTTGGCGCGAAAGGCTGTGGTGCTCAACCGGGTTCCCATCGAGGAACGCGATGAGGGTTGGATATCGGCTGGTCTGGCCGAGCGCCTTCAGGCGGTTCGCCACGGTGCCGGCAAGCTCGGACTCGTATTCGGAGTGCCGCCGAGTTCCGACATCGAACGCATGGGGCTTAGTAAAGAGATGCGCGACGGCGGGGCGCTCACCCAGGCTCGGCGTGGGCTGTGGCCGATCCCGCTCGTCGTGTTCGGCGTCGCTCTTATCGCATGTCGCCCGCGACGGGGGGCCGCGGGGTGGGAGCCGCCGGGCTCCAATCAGCTTTTGGTGCTCATGTTCCTGGTCACGGTTGTCGTAGGGTACGTGAGTTCTCGCTACATGCTGCCGGCCTACCCCCTTGCCGCCGTCGCGTTAGGCGTCCTGATGGCCCGTCTGCGAGGCCGCAGACGGCAACTGATGGCCGTTGGCTTCGCGGGTGTGGTGCTCTTTAACGTGGTCAGTTGGGCCGACGCATCGCGCCTATTGGGCACCGGCGCCGGAGCCCGGACCCGTGCACTTTCGGACGCCCTCGTCTCGCGTGGTCTTACCCGGTGCTACTCAGCGGCGCCGCTATATCATGTGGTCTTCGAGAGCGGCGAGAAATTGATCCTGGCCCCCCTACAGAAGGACCGCTATCCGGCCTACGGGGATATGGTCGGCGATGCGGATGAGATTTGCTATGTTTTCCGTGCAGATCAGGAGCGCAAGCGCCAGCATGTGGCGCTGATGCGGTTCCTCGGCGAGCAGGGCGTGTCTCATGATAGGTTCGAAGTGGGCGAATATCGCGTCCTTCACGGCTTCCAACCGAGAGAAGTTTTGACCGTGGATGCGATTGCGAGCATACGACGCCAGGAGACCGTGCACCTAGATTTGGGTACGGTCTTCGACCAGGGAGACAGCCAAGAATGAGCCTGCTTGAGAAGATACGTAGCGGTGACGCGCGCGCCGGCGTGGTCGGTTTGGGATATGTGGGTTTGCCGCTCGCGGTTGAGATGGCGAAATCCGGTATGCACGTGACCGGCATCGACGTCAGCGAGAGCAAAGTCGCGGCCATCAATGCCGGCAAGTCCTACATCTTGGACGTTCCCGGGAGCGACGTTGCGACGCTGGTCGAAGCAGGGAAGCTCGATGCCACGACCGATTTTTCGATCGCCGAAGAGCTGGACACGATCAATATCTGTGTGCCCACACCGTTGCGCAAGACGCGAGAGCCGGATCTTTCCTACATCGTCGATGCGGTTAAATCGCTCGTTGAGCACATGCGTCCAGGACAGCTACTCATCTTGGAGAGCACGACCTATCCGGGGACGACCGAAGAAATCCTGCTGCCGATCCTCGCGGAGGCCGGTCTGGAAAGCGGCAAGGACGTCGAAGTCGCGTTCTCGCCCGAGCGAACGGATCCGGGCAATACCGCGTTTCCCACGCGCAAGATCCCGAAGGTCGTCGGTGGTCTGACGAAGGCGGCAAACGACGCCGCATGCGCGCTCTACGCTCGCTGCATCGATACGGTCGTGCCGGTTAGCTCGCCGAAAGTCGCCGAGATGGTCAAGCTGCTGGAGAACACATTTCGCAGCGTGAACATCGCGCTCGTCAATGAGCTCGCGATGTTGTGCGTCAACTTCGACATTGATCCTTGGGAAGTCATCGACGCAGCCGCGACGAAGCCGTTTGGGTTCATGCCGTTTTACCCGGGCCCGGGGCTCGGCGGACACTGTATTCCGGTTGATCCGCACTACCTGACCTGGAAAGCCCGCGCAGAAGGCTTCGAGGCGCGCTTCATCGAACTCGCCACGCAGATCAATGCGCAGAAACCGCAATTTGTCGCGGAGCGTATCGGTGCGCTGCTCAACGATCAGGCGAAACCGTTGAAGGGGGCGAAGGTGCTCATTCTCGGTGTAGCCTACAAGCGCGATGTCGACGACGTTCGCGAATCGCCGTCTCTCGATGTGATGTCTCTGTTACTCGAACGCGGCGCCGAAATGACCGTGGTGGACCCGATGGTAACGTCGATCTCGCTGCAAGGTCGGACCTATGAGAGCGTCACGCTGACGCCGGAGCTCGTTGGGTCGGCTGACGTGGCGGTGCTGCTGACCGACCATACGGCATTCGACCGCAAGATGATTGTCGAGAATGCCTCTCTGATCGTGGATACGCGTAACGCGTTCAAAGGATTCGAAGCAGACCAACTGTTCCGTGTCTGAGACCGATCCCAAGTCGACGTCGACGATCGGCTTGGGGCTGGTTATCGGGCAACTCACTTACGGCGGCGCTGAAGGCCAGCTCTACGAGCTCGCGCGAGGACTGCCGCACCCCTGGAAACCCTTCGTGTACTGTCTGTCTCGGGCGAGCGAACCCTACGCCGCCAAGCTCGAGGACGCTGGGATCACGGTCCGTATCATCCCGGCCGTCGCTCCGCTCGATCCATCTCGAGTGCTGCGCCTTGCCCGCGCCATGCGTCGCGACGGCGTGGCGGTGGCCCATGCCTTCCTATTCATCGCTTCCGCGTATACGTACCTCGCGACCCGCCTGCTGCCGGGCACGCGGTTCGTAGCGTCGGCGCGCAACTGCAAGCCGGAGCCAAGCCGATTGCGGCGCGAACTCATGCGCCGCGCCTTTGCCGGCGCCGATGCGGTGATCGCTAACTCTGCGGAAATGTCGCGTTTCGCCAGTCTGTACTATGGTTCTCCGAGCGAGCGCAGTCACGTGGTCTACAACGGAGTCGACACCGCACGTTTTGGATCGCATCGTGGCAGCGACGCTTTGGAGATCGGAACCATCGGACGGATAGAACCACAGAAGAACCTCGACGGCTTCCTCGAGGCCGCCCAGCTGGTGCATCGCGCGCGGCCCGAGGCTCGCTTTCGTGTGGTCGGTAAGGGCAGCGAACTCGAGCGCCTGCAAACGAAGGTACGTGAAATGGGGCTCGACGGCGTCGTGCGCTTCGTGGGCACCACCGACGACGTCCCCGGCTTCCTGGCCGAGATCGATCAATTTTGGCTCACGTCGGATTGGGAGGGGACTCCGAACGTGGTGCTCGAGGCAATGGCCGCCGGCGTTCCTGTGGTGGCAACGCGTGTCGGCGGAACACCTGAGGTTGTTGCCGACAGCCGCAACGGGCTGCTCGTCGAGGGCGGCGATATGAACGCCGTGGCCGACGCATCGTTGCGTTTGGCGTCGGAGCCCGACACCTACGAGCGCATGGGGAGCACAGCCCGCAGCGATGCCGCCAACCGGTTTTCACTCGAAGCCATGGTGCAGTCGACGATCGACGTATACGATACGGTTCTGAGGCAGGCGCGTGGCTGAGCTACCGTTGGTGAGCGTCATCATCCCGATGCGCAACGAAGCAGACTGGCTCGAGCGCTGCCTCGGGTCGGTATTCGCGCAAGACTATCCCGCCAATCGCACGGAGGTCATCGTCGTTGACGGAATGTCGGACGACGGGTCGTACGAAACTTTGTGCACTCTGGCCGAGGAAGAGGAGCGCCTGTCGGTGTTTCAAAATCCGGCGCGCATCGTGCCGAGCAGTCTCAACATTGCGATCAACGCGGCCAAGGGCGACATCATCGCGCGCGTCGATTCTCACACGACACTCGAGCCGGACTATTTGAGCCAAGGCGTGGAGATCCTCGAGCGCACCGGGGCCGACAACGTAGGCGGGCCGATGATATCGATCGGCGGCGGAGCGGTTGGTGACGCCATTGCGGCGGCCATGGCATCCCGCTTCGGAATCGGAGCGTATTTTCATTTCGCGACCGAGGAGCGCGAAAGCGATACCGTCTACATGGGGATGTGGAGGCGCCGTGTTTTCGAGAACGTCGGTGTGTTCGACGAGGAACTGGTGCGCAATCAGGACGACGAGTTCAACTATCGATTGCGCAAGGCCGGGGGACGTATCATCGTGAGCCCGGCCATGCGGTCGGCCTACCAGAATCGGCAATCTTGGGCTAAGCTCCGGCGTCAGTTCTACGAGTACGGCGTCTGGAAAGTGCGCGTGCTACAGAAGCATCCAGGTCAAATGAGCCTGCGCCATTTTGTACCACCGGCCTTCGATTTATCGCTGATTCTGGGGCTTATCGGCGGGATTTTTTGGCCGCCTCTGCTTTTAGCAGTTTCGGCCGCAGCGGTATTATATCTTGGTGTGATGGCCTGTGTGTCGTTGGCATCCGAAGGCACCCTCTCGAAGGGTTTGCGGATGTTCGTTGCGCTGACGATTATCCATCACGCATGGGCAATGGGCTTCTTGGTCGGAAGCGCTCGGTTTGCGTCCCGTTGGTTCGGGGCACATGACGCTGAGGCCGGTCTGGGAGCGAACTAGGAGAAGGGCAGGCGAGATGCCTGATACGAGCGTGAGCGAACTTACACTTTCAGTTCTGATACCGGTCTACAACGAGCGCGAGACCATTTGTGAAGTCATCGAGCGGGTCCGTGCAGTGCCGCTCCAGACAGAGATCATTCTGGTCGACGACTACTCGGTCGACGGTACGCGTGATGTGCTCAAAGAGCTGGCGGAGTCAGAGAAGGATCTCAAGATCCGATTCCACGATGTGAACCGTGGCAAGGGCGCCGCGATTCGCACGGCGCTCGCAGAGGCCACCGGAGATGTCGTGATCATCCAGGATGCCGACATGGAGTACGATCCGGTCGAATATCCACGACTGCTCGCCCCGATCGAACAGGGCGTGGCGGATGTGGTCTACGGCTCGCGCTTCCTCGGAGGTCCGCACCGTGTGCTGTTCTTCTGGCACCAGCTCGGCAACCAATTTTTGACGTTGATGTCCAACGTACTCACGAACCTCAACCTCACCGACATGGAAACGGGCTACAAGGCCTTCAAGACGGATCTGATCAAGTCGATGCGGCTGACCACCGACCGTTTCGGTTTCGAGCCTGAAGTGACGGCGCGTGTCTCTCAGATGCGGTGCCGAATCTACGAGCTGCCGATATCGTACTGGGGGCGCGACTACGACGACGGTAAGAAGATCACCTGGAAGGATGGGGTTGCGGCCTTCTGGCACATCTTCAAGTTCAACATCCTCGATCGGATGCCGGCACCGTCGCTGGCCGAACGCCAGGCGCGGGTAAATTGGCAGGGCAGCAACCAGAAGCTGGCTGAATCGGGCAAAAAGGGCAGCGCCTAACAGTGTATCTTGTAACCGGCGGTGCCGGCTTCATTGGCTCGAACATCATCGAAACGCTGCTCGCAAACGGCGAGCAGGTGCGTGTACTCGACAACTTCAGCAATGGGCTCGAGTCCAACCTCACTGAGTTCGCCGACTCGATCGAGATCGTGAGCGGTGACATCCGTGACGCCGATATCGTCGGTCGAGCGGTCAAGGGAGCATCGGTCGTTTTGCATCTTGCCGCGCTTGGCTCGGTGCCGCGTTCGATCGATGATCCGGTGACGAGCAACGACGTCAACGTCGGCGGCACGATGAACGTTCTATGCGCCGCCCGCGATGCCGACGTCGAGCGACTTGTTTTCTCTTCCTCGTCGTCTGTTTACGGCGAGAATCCAACTCTCCCCAAGACCGAATCGTTAGCCACTGCGCCGATCTCGCCGTACGCGGTGAGCAAGCTCGCGGCCGAGAGCTACACCCGCGTCTTCGCGCGTGTATACGACATCGAAACGGTCGTTCTGCGCTACTTCAACGTATTCGGCCCACGCCAGCGCCCGGATGCGGCCTATGCCGCCGTCATACCGCTGTTCATGCAGGCTGCGCTCGATGGCGCGCCGGTTCCGATCAACGGTGATGGGACCCAGTCTCGTGACTTCACGTTCGTCGAGAACGTCGTGCGGGCGAACCTTCTTGCCGCGACTGCGCCGGCCCAGGCGTCGGGCGGCGTCTACAACGTTGCGTGCGGCGGCCGCTTCTCTTTGCTCGACATCGTCGAAGAACTCGAGAAGCTCAGCGGCAAAGCACTCAGCCGCAATCATCTTCCACCGCGCGCGGGCGATATTCCCCATAGCGAGGCGTCGATCGACGCTGCACGTCGCGATCTTGGCTACGAAGTCGGTGTCAGTTTCGCTGAAGGGCTCGCACGCACGTGGGAAAACTTCGTCGCCAAGCACGCGAACTAACGAACAGAGAGATCCGCTTAGTTTTCAGCACTCGGGATCATGACGGTAATCGTGGTACCCCCCTCGTTGCTGTCGGCGACACGAATGCTCGCGCCGAGTACGCGCACCCATGTGGCGATAGCGTACAGCCCGAGACCTTGGCTCGGTAGCGCATCCTCGTCTCCAGCGGCTACAGCGATCAGCCCCCGCCGGACGTCGGTGGGCATGCCTGGCCCGTCGTCGGCCACTTCGATGATCAGCATCCCGTTGCGTCGCGTACAGTGAACGCGGACCTTTGATCCGCCGTGCTTCAACGCGTTGTCGACAAGGTTCTGCGCGATCGACGAGAGCTTGCGGCGATCGCTTTCGAACGTGAATGAAGCTTCCGGGCCGGGCCAGTCGATCTCGCCGTCGCGACCTCGAAAAAAGCGCTCGGCGAGTTCGTCGAACAGTGCGCGGACGTCGAACGCTGTGACATTTGGTCGTTCTTCGTTTGCGAACAATCGGTCGACGTCGATCAAGTCGTCGACCACCGACAAGAGTGTTTCGGCTTGGCGACCTATTGCGCCGACCGCCTCGCGTTGCTCGGCGCTGAGATCACCCAGCGCGCCCTCATCGAGCAGATCCGAATAGCCGATGACGACGTTGAGAGGGTTGCGCAAATCGTGTGCAGCCATCGCTACATGGCGACGTGCGCGTGTGTCGGCAAGTGCTTGGTCGGCTTTGGTCGGCGGCCCCGATAGATCGTTGTCCTCCAGAGCTATGCCCGGCGGGAGCGAACCCGCGTGTGGGCGCGAGCCGAGAACCATCGCGGTCAGCGTGGCGAGGAAGCGCAAGAATGAAACTTCGGAGCCCTCGAACAGCGGGCGGTCGATGCGCACATGTAAGCAGCCCGAAAGCTCGTCGGCTTGGAACGGGAAGACGCCGACGCTGCCGTCGCCTACCGTCTTGAGTTGTGGGGTACGGCTATTGAGCGCGCGTCGGGCTAGAGGTCCGAAGCGCTTTTCGCCACCAGGCCAGGTTCCCTGAGTTGCGAGCAGTCCGTACGCGCCGTCGGCACGCAGGGCGCCGATGGCAACGGCAGGTGTATCGAGCAGTATTTCAACCGTGCGGCAGATGCGGTGTGCGAGTTCGCCGGTATCGGCGGCGCCGGCCCAACGGCTTTCCAGGTCCAGGAACTGGCCGAGTCTAAGATAGGAAGTGGAAGTGCGAGGGTTCATTGAATCTTGTGATTTCAGTGACTTGGCACGCACGAGTCAAGCGGCGCGTTAGGTCTTGCGCGACTGGGGGGTGTTCCCGAAACAGCGCTGTCGTTAGTTGACATCCGCCCTAACCGTCCGTAGCGTTAGCCGCCTGGATCGGCCGCCGAACAAGCGCGACCGACCCGGTACTCGGACTGGGAGGAATACGGATCCATGATGACCTTGCTTGCGGCTGGTGCCCACAAAATGACGGCCTGGGGACAGTTCGTTGCGATCATCAGCAAACCGGACAATATGCCGGTGGCGGGAGCTTTGCTCCTAGTCGTTTTTTTCACCTGGTTGTCCATGCGTCAGGCCCTCAAGAACGACCGGCTCATTGCCGCAGGTCGCAAGTCCGAGATCCTCTCGGAAATGCAAAAATAGTCCCAGCTCTTCTGCTCCCGGATGCACTCAGGGCATCTCGACGCACGCCGCCGGTGCATTGCCCGGCGTCCCGAAATCACCGTCCGTCATAAGAGAAGCCGACACGCACCACGACGCGGGGTCGTCGTTTGCCGTCGGGTTTGTTGAGCCGCTGAGCAATTCCATCGCCGCTCCCGCGACCAGCGGGAAAGACGAATCCCAGGTGACCATGTCCACCTCGACGCCGTCGCGTTCGACGATGATCTGGTCGCTCGAGTTCGCGAGGCTCATCGCGCTTCCGTACACGTAGTCAGCGGCGCCGTCAGCCGCGGTGATGGAACGCGCCAGGACGGCTCGTCCGCCAGGTGCCAATAGCACCGACTCCGCAACCGTAAAGCTGTTGGAGCCGAGGTCTCGAAAATTCATGCCGTGCAGGTCGAGTGCCGCGCTTGCGGTGTTCATGATCTCGAAATACTCGCCGGCGCTGTCCGATTGGGCGGCCGGATTGGTCATGATCTCGGTTACGACGATGCTGGGCGCCTCGGGTTCGGGCAGTGTGGTACTTGTGGTGGTCGTCGTCGTGGTTGTTGCTTCCACGAGCGTAGTGGTTGTGGTCGCGGCCATCGCAGCGCAGGCGGCAAAGGTCTGCGCGGCTACGCCGCCCAATTCGAAATCGAACATTCCGGGCACCAACTGCTCGACAATTTCTTCGATATCGTTGAACAGATGCTTGTTCGTCGCGAGCGCCGTACAGCGGCCGCTGCTGAGCGCGCAGTCGGCGGCATCGCTCGAAGTGCTGATTACGAGCCCTCGCATTGGGCCGGCGGCTTCACAGGTTGCCGGAAGCCAAGCGGGGAGGGACGTGGGGCTGCATTGTGCGAGCACCCGCGCCCGTGCGATTCTTTCGATCCGGTCGGCGCCGCGACCGGGCTGATGCAGCTTGCCACAAAGGTAGTCGGTCTTTCGCAGCGGCTCTTGCTCGACCAGCGCGAGTGCACAGCGCGCCAAAAGCGCCGCCTCGCGTGAGAACAGTTGTTGCTGGCTGGCGACGAGCGCGCGTCCGCAACGCTCGGTAGGCGACGCCGCCGAGTTGGCATGTGCCGGAGCACGAAGCGCGGTCGTTGCGATCAGGGCGGTCGCGCCCAGTAGGGATGCCGCCGTCAGTGATACTTTCATAATCCACCTCCTGCGCGTGATGCGCTGAGGTGGAATCGCATTTAGTGGGTCGTAGGTTCAACGACAGTCGTTGAATGAACGTGAATGCAGGGAGCGAGCAATATGGTCGCCGGCTAGATGACCTTGTTGAGCGGGTACTCGATGATTCCTTCTGCACCCATGGATATGAGCTGCGGGATCAGATCGCGGACGGTGACCTCTGAAATCACGCTTTCAACCGAGACCCAACCGCTGTCGGACAGGTTGGCGACGGTGGGTGAGGTGATGCTTGGCAGAAGTTCGAGAACCTTGTCGAGCGTGTCTTGCTTGATGTTGAGCTTGAGACCGACTTGGGCTTCGGCGCGCAACGCCCCCTGCAGCATCGTCGAGATCTGTTCGATCTTATTCTTACGTGCGGGATCGCTGAACGCATCGCGATTGGCGATCAGCTGAGGGTTCGATTCCATCAGGTCTTCGATTATCTTCAGTCCGTTCGCGCGAAGCGTGCTGCCTGACTCCGTGACTTCGACGATCGCGTCGCACAGCCCCGCAGCAATTTTGGCCTCGGTCGCGCCCCAGGAGAACTCGACGTCCACCTTCACATTGCGGCTGGCAAAGTAGCGCTTGGTGAAGCCTACCAGTTCGGTCGAGATACGTTTCCCCTCGAGGTCCGCGGAGGATGCGTATGCCGAATCGTTCGGCACTGCGAGAACCCAGCGTGTAGGTCGGAACGACGCTTTCGAATATACGAGATCGCAGATGACCTCGACGTTCGAGCCGTTCTCAGAAATCCAGTCCTTACCCGTGATGCCACAGTCGAGTGCACCGAGTTCCACGTAGCGGGCCATCTCTTGGGCACGAACGAGCGAGCACTCAATTTCGTCGTCGTCAATCGAAGGGAAGTAGCTGCGCGAGCTGGAAGATACACGCCATCCGGACTTGCGGAGCAGTTCCACGGTGGTTTGTTCGAGGCTGCCTTTGGGCACGCCGAACTTCAGTAGGCTCATTTCTTGTAGACCTCGTCGGGGTCGAATACGCGCTGGGCGTTTATCTCCAGGTCGCCGTCTTTCTCGGACCGGTAAAAGCAGCTGCGATAGCCGACGTGGCAGGCGGCATCCCCGACCTGTTTTACCTTGAGTAGTACGGTGTCTTCGTCGCAGTCGACGAGCACTTCGTGGACTTCCTGAGTGTTGCCCGAGCTCTCGCCCTTGACCCAGAGCTGGTTACGCGAACGGCTCCAATAGGTTGCTTTGCCGGTCTCGAGGGTCTTGTTGAATGCGAGCTCGTTCATGTAGGCGAGCATCAATATGGCGCCGTCGTCGACGTCTTGGACGATGACGGGGATCATCCCGTCGCCTTTGGCGAAATCCAGTTCGATCATGTGACTCGAGAACTCCTGCAGGCGGCGTGATACCGCGGCCAGATAGTGGCGCGGGTAGTTCCGAAAGGCAAAGTACCACGCGATTGTGCTCGGCTGCTCAGGGTGGTTAAACGCAGCTATGCGGCTGGCGGAACTGGCGAAAAAAGTCGGAGCATCGGTTGACGGTGACGGATCGATCGAGATCTCGGGCCTTGCGCCCATCGAGGAAGCCGGCCCCGGCGAGCTGACCTTCGTGGCCAACCCTCGTTACGCGCAGTACCTCGCGACCACCAAAGCATCGGCGGTGATCGTCGGTGCCGATGTCGAAGTCGGTCGACTGACGGCGCTGCGCGCGCCGGAACCCTATGGAGCGTTCGTGGCCGCGCTGGCCCTTTTCGACGCTCGACCGCGCCCGGAGCCGGGCGTTCACCCGACGGCCGTTGTCGCCGACTCGGCGAAAGTGGGTGCGGGCGCGTATATCGGGCCGTATGCGGTGATCGGCGACGACACGACCATCGGGCGCGATGCATCCATCCATCCTCATGTGGTCATCTACGCCCAGGTTACGATCGGCGACCGCTTCCTGGCGCATGCAGGCGCCGTCGTGAGGGAGTGCTCACGCTTGGGGAATGATGTTACGCTACAGCCGGGTTGCGTGATCGGCGGCGACGGCTTCGGGTTTCTACCGGTGGGCGACGTCCCGCCGGCGATTCCCCAAATTGGTAGCGTGGAAATCGGTGACTGCGTGGACATCGGCGCCAATACTACGGTGGACCGCGCCGCGGTCGGCAATACGCGATTGGCCAAAGGGGTGAAGCTCGACAACCTCGTGCAGATTGCCCACGGTTGCCGTGTTGGCGAGGCCTCCATGCTCGCCGCGCAGGTAGGCCTAGCGGGGTCGACCATCGTCGGGCGCGGTGTTCTGGCTGGTGGCCAGGCCGGATTCACCGGCCATCTCGAGGTCGGCGACGGCGTACGCCTCAACGCCAAGGCTGCAGTGACCGCCGATGTGCCCGGCGGGCGGACCGTGGCCGGCTATCCGGCGATCGAAGTCGGCCTGTGGCGCCGCATCTCGGTGGCGCTACTCAGGCTTCCGGAACTGTTGAAGCGGGTTCGCGCGCTGGAAATCCGCCTGGTGGAGCGCGGCGATGATGAAAAGCCTCGGGAACGCGAATAGCTCCGGCTAACCGGCATAGACCCGCGCTTAGGCGGCGATTTCGTTGCCTTCTCCGAGTGTTGTGACTACAGTCTCGCCCGTTAGTGCGGCCGTTAAGCGCCGCTCGAGGCGAGCGTGCCACCAGTGAGGCGGGCTCCACAGGGAGACATCCGTGATCGTGAAAGTAGCCGACCTCAGTGACGAGGTCCGGCAGCTTAAATTCGCCGAGCAGGCGGCCACCTTGAACGCCGTGCTTGCCGACACTCCGAATGTAGCGAAGCTGCGCTTCGAGAGTCCGGTGGAAGTTGCGGCTGAAATGTATCGGCACGGTAGCGATGTCTTCCTAGCCGGCAAGGTAGACAGCGGCGTCTCCTCGATGTGTTGTCGCTGTGCGGAAGAGTTTAGCGCGCGTGTCGGGCGATCCTTCAAGTTCCTACTGGTTCAGGCCGGTGCGGCAAATGCCGAGGGGCTCGAGGATGATAGAGGGCTCGATCACTATGAGGGCGACGAGATAGATGTCGGCCGCTTGGTTGTCGAGCAAGCGCTTCTCGCGCTGGAAGCGACGCCGTTGTGCACGCCCGAGTGTAAGGGGTTGTGCGTAGGCTGCGGCGCCAATTTGAATTCCGAAGAGTGCGGTTGCCGCTGAGCACCCGCGGTCGGCGGGGTAGGAGAAAGTTAGAACAATGCCAGTTCCAAAACGCAGAACTTCAAGTGCCAAGCGCGACCGGCGTCGGTCGCACGATGCCCTGGCTCAGCCTTCGTTCGGCACCTGCTCGAACTGTGGTTCAAAGACCGTTCCCCACCGGATTTGTGCGTCCTGCGGCCACTACAAGGGCCGTAGGGTGATCGCGGTCCAAGAAGACTGAGGCTACTGTTGAGAGGGGGGGGCGCAAAAGCGCCTCGTTTGCCGATTTCACGAGGGCATACCCGTCTTGCAAGACGGATCCGGCGTGTATATGTAACCCCCCATCGGGCGGGTAGCGCCCAAACGGAGGGAGGTTTCTGATGTCGGCGGCAATGGAGAAAGTAATCGAGATCATCTGCGATCAGCTTACGCTAGACCGCTCTCAGGTGACCGCAGAGTCGTCATTCCTCGAAGACCTCGGAGCCGACTCCTTGGACATCGTACAGCTGATCATGGCTCTCGAAGAAGAGTATGAGCTGGAGATCTCGGACGAACAGGCCGAGAAGATCCGTACCGTCCAGGACATAGTCGCGTACATCAAAGGCCATTAGCAACAGCGTACCAAGATCGCCCGGCCCGAAGTCGGTGTTCATCGGCTGCGATCACGCCGCCGTTGCCGCCAAGCAGGTCGTCGTCGATGCGCTGGCTTCCCACGACGTCGACATCATCGACGTCGGAACTAACTCAGATCAATCGGTTGACTATCCGGACTTCGCACGGAAAGTCGCCGAGTCGGTTGCCGCCCATCCCGGCGCGCGCGGGATTTTGCTGTGTGGCACCGGCATTGGGATGTCGATCGCCGCAAACAAGGTTGCCGGTATCAGGGCAGCTCTCGTCGGCGATGTCACCGGTGCGAAGATGTCGCGCCTGCACAACGATGCGAACGTTTTGGTGCTCGGCGGCGGTGTTCTGGGACCGCGCTTGATATCCGACATCGTCGAGTCGTGGATCTCGACCGATTTTGAAGGGGGCCGCCATCAGCGCCGTATCGATAAGATTACGGCCATAGAGAAGAGCTCGGTCCAGCCCGCTACTGGTGCGCGAGAGGATAGTAATTCGTGAAGACGCTCATGCAGCAGGATCCAGACGTCTACCGCTCGATTCGAGACGAAGGGCGCCGCCAGGAACTCAACCTCGAACTGATCGCGTCGGAGAATGTAGTGAGTCAGGCCGTCCTGGATGCGATGGGCACGATGCTCACGAACAAGTATGCCGAAGGCTATCCCGGCAAGCGCTACTATGGCGGCTGCGAGTACGTCGATGTGGCCGAACAGATTGCGATCGATCGAGCAAAGGAGTTGTTCGGTGCGGAGCACGTAAACGTTCAGCCACACTCCGGTTCGCAAGCGAACATGGCGGTTTATTTTTCGGCGTTGGACCCAGGCGACACGATCCTCGCGATGAACCTCTCGCACGGCGGTCATCTGACCCACGGCAGCCCCGTGAATTTCTCGGGCCGCTTCTTCGAAGTCGTGCCGTACGGTGTGCGCGCCGACACATCTCAAATCGATTTCGACGAGGTCGCCGATCTCGCACACAAGAACAAGCCGAAGATGATCGTGGCTGGTCACAGTGCGTATCCACGTCAGCTCGATTTCGCGCGTTTTCGCGAGATCGCTGATGAGGTCGATGCGCTGCTCATGGCCGATATCGCGCACATCGCCGGATTGGTTGTCACAGGTCTGCACCCGGATCCGGTTCCGTATTGCGACTATGTGACGACTACGACGCATAAGACGCTACGCGGTCCACGCGGCGGTATCATTCTCTGCAAGCAAGAACATGCGAAGAAGATCAACTCGTCGATCTTTCCAGGAAATCAAGGTGGTCCGCTCATGCATATCATTGCGGCCAAGGCGGTCGCGTTCGGCGAAGCACTGAGGCCGGAGTTCAAGGACTACCAAAAGGCCGTCGTCGAGAACGCGTCGACTCTCGCCGCGTCACTGAGTTCTCGCGACTTCAAGTTGGTGAGCGGCGGAACCGAGAACCATCTCATGCTGCTCGATTTCCGCGATAGCGAGCTTACCGGTCGCGCCGCCCAGACCACGCTGGATCAGGCGCGCATCACGACAAACTGCAATTCAGTGCCTTTTGATGAGCGTCCGCCGTTCACCACATCCGGGCTCCGGATTGGAACTCCTGCCGTAACGACGCGTGGTATGCGTGCGGCCGAAATGGACCTGATCGCAGAGTTCATCGCCCGCAGCCTCGCGGCGATAGGTGACGAGGACGTTCAGAAGGGTATCGCGGAAGAGGTCGGCACGCTCTGCCGGCAATTCCCCAACTATCCGGACCACGGGTACCTGTCGGAAGATTGAGCACTGGACTATTGCGTGAGCGCGCGCGAAGGGTCTCTATCGGTCAGGTAGCGCGTATCCCGCGCATGCGCGACGCCGCTTAGGCAGCACCATGAGATGCCCTTTCTGCCAGCATGACGACAACCGCGTTGTGGACTCCCGCGAAGGGCCCGACGGGGATTCCATACGCCGTCGGCGCGAGTGCGTCGGCTGTAATCGTCGATTTACGACCTACGAACGCATCGACCAGGTGATGCCGATGGTCGTTAAGAAGGACGACCAGCGTGAGAGCTGGGACCGCACCAAGGTCTTGGCCGGGCTGCACAAGGCCTGTGAGAAACGGCCGGTCGCCGCCGATGAGATCGAGCGCGCGGTCGCCGATGTCGAGCGATGGGTCACAGAAGCGGGATTACGTGAGATTCCGAGCTCGTCGATCGGCGAGGCGGTGATGGATGCTCTCAAGACGCTCGACGATGTGGCGTACGTGCGATTCGCATCGGTATACAAGTCCTTCCGCGACATCGAAGAATTCATGGACGCGCTCGAAACTATCAGCAATGAGCGGCGTGGGCGCGGCAATCGACTGTGACACGACGATCTAAACTAGCTGATGAAGATTGGATGGCCGAGGCCGTCGAGCTGGCCGGGCGGGGGCTCGGCCATACGGCACCGAATCCTGCCGTCGGTTGTGTCCTGGTCAAAAACGGTCGCGTAGTCGGGCGTGGATTTCATCGGCGCGCGGGTGCGGCGCACGCAGAAGCGGCAGCGCTTGCCGATGCCGGACGGCGTGCCCACGGAGCGACTGCCTACGTCACTCTCGAACCCTGCTGTACGCACGGGCGCACACCGCCGTGCACCGAAGCCCTCATCGATGCAGGCGTTGCGCGAGTTGTCGTTGGTGTACGCGATCCAAACCCCGAGGTTGCGGGTAAGGGGGCGCGTAAGTTACGCGCCGCCGGGATCGAAGTGGGCACTGGGGTCTCCGCCAAGGCTTGCGCCGAATTGATTCGAGGCTTCCGAGCTTGGATCGAAACCGGCAAGCCCTGGGTGCATCTCAAGCTGGCGGCCACGATGGACGGGCGCATTGCCGCCCGCGGTGGCGAGTCTAAGTGGATTACCACGCCGCCTTCGAGGGCGCTGGTTCAGCGCATGCGCGCACGTGCCGATGTCATCCTAGTCGGAGTAGGGACGGTGGAGAAAGACGATCCGCGTCTTACCTGTCGCCTGAGAGGGGCGAGCAGCCCTCTGCGCGTCATTTTGGATGACGAACTCAGAACCTCACCGAGAGCGCTTGCCGTGACCGGCAGAGGAGGCTGTCTCATTGCGTCAGCGCCGACCGCGAACGCGCGTCGCAGGCGTCGTCTGGAAAAGGCCGGAGCCGAAATTCTGTCGTTCTCAGTCCGAGGAAAGCGCGGTTGGGGGCGTCTACTTCGAGAACTTGGCCGACGCGGCTTGCACGAAGTCTTGGTTGAAGGCGGCTCTACGGTCGCGACCCAGTTGCTCCGGGCGGGCATGGTGAATTCACTGACGATCTTTTATAATCCTCGGCTAATGGGCTCCGACGGAATTCCCCTTGTTGGGGGCCTCGGCGTGCAAAGCCCGGACCAAGCGCTGCGACTGGAAACAGCCGACGTCTTTCTCTCGGGCGATGACATTGTATGGAACGGCAAACCGGAATGAACGACGGCGACGTGAGCCGACTACAAGACGCGATCGAGGATCTCGCTCGTGGCGAACTCGTCGTATTGTATGACGAGCGCGATCCTTACGCCGGCGGCTGTCTGTGCGCCGTTGCGCGTCGGGTCGATGCCGAGAAGGTGAATCTTTTCGTTACGCACGCGCGTGGACTCGTCTGCCTCGTGATGACGGAAGAGCGTATGCAGGCACTCGGGATTCCCATGCTGGCGCCCGACACACCGTTCGCGCGCGGGATATCGTTCGGCGTGTCGATTGAGGCGAGCGAGGGCGTGACTACGGGTATCTCCGCTGCCGACCGTGCATGCACTATTCTCGCTGCGAGTGCGCCGGGGGCAGGTCCGTCGGCGATCGTAATGCCTGGGCACGTACATCCGGTGCAGGTGCGTACCGGAGGCGTTCTCATCAGACCGGCACTGTCGGAGGCGGCGGTCGATCTTGTCACCATGACGGGCGATGAAGACGCGGCGGCTACCTGCAGTATTCTCGATGAAGATGGAGCGTTGGCCGATCATGAAGCGCTCTCGACGTTCGCCCGGAAGTTCGGCCTTGGAATGGTCAGCATCGGCGATGTCGTTGCCGACAGGCTTCGTAACGAGCTTGTCGTCGAGCGTGTCGTCGAACGCGAGATCGAAAGTAGTTTTGGCGGCACGTACCGCGCAATTGTTTACCGCAACGACATCGACGGCCACGAGCATATGGCGATGGTCGCGGGTGACACCACGACCCCCGAGCCGGTAACCGTCCGTGTCCACTCACAGTGCCTGACCGGTGATGTTCTCGGTTCATCCCGCTGCGATTGCGGTGAGCAGCTGGAACTCGCCCTACAGCGCATCAGCAGCGAGGGCCGTGGCGTGGTGATTTACATGCATCAAGAAGGCCGTGGCATTGGTTTGGGCAACAAGATTCACGCCTATGCGTTACAGGACCTCGGTCGCGATACGGTCGAAGCCAATCTGGACTTGGGTTTCGAAGAAGATCTGCGTGACTACGGGCTGACGGCACAGATCATCAAAGACCTCGGGATCCAGCAGGTTCGACTGCTTACCAACAATCCGCAGAAGGTAAACGGTTTGGTCCGTTACGGGATCGACGTCGTCGAGCGCGAAGCGATCGTGGCCGAGCCGCACGAGCACAATATCGAGTATTTGCGAACGAAGAGGGCGAAGCTTGGCCACCTGCTCGATGAGCAAAACCTTGGGCGTGGAGATCCGAAATCGTGAACGCGTCTTATCGGATCGCCGTAATTGTAAGTCATTTCAATCGCGCTATCACCGAGAATCTGATGGGCGGTGCGCGTACTGGCTGCGAAGAGTACGACATCGAGTTGCGCGATCGCGATGTCTATTCGGTTCCCGGTGCGTTTGAGCTTCCGATCGTGGCGCGCGAAGCGGCCGCCAGCGGTCGCTATGACGGTGTGGTGTGTCTCGGCGCGGTCATTCGCGGTGAGACCCCGCATTTTGACTATGTGTGCGATCAAGCCTCCGCCGGAATACTTCGAGTCTCTCTAGACACCGGGGTCCCTGTCACATTCTCGGTGTTGACGACGGACAACGTTGAGCAAGCTATGGCTCGCGCCGGTGGTGAGGTGGGCAACAAGGGCTACGAAGGTGTGGTCTCAGTCGTGCGGACGATCGACGAGATGCGTCGACTGCGTGCGGGCGGCTGAGCGAAGGCGATACGAATGGGTCTGCGTCGTAAGGGCCGAGAGGCTGCGCTTCGTCTTCTGTATCAAATTGATTTGTCGGCAGACTCGTCGGACCAGGCACGCGCCGACTTTTGGGCGGCCCACGGAAACAAGACCGCCGAGCCGGAGTTCGCCAACCAACTGGTCGATAGCGTCTTGGCGGGGGCCGAGGAACTCGATCGCGAGATCGAAGCGGCGCTTGATAACTGGCAGCTAGAGCGTCTCGCGCGTGTTGATCTGTTGGTGTTGCGCTTGGCCGTCTGTGAAATGCTGAGCGAATCAGATGTGCCTGCCGAAGTCATTATCGACGAGGCCATAGAGATTGCCCGGACGTATTCTGATCCCGAGTCCTGCTCTTTTATAAACGGAGTGCTCGACCGGGTTGCGCGCGAACACGGTCTGGTCGACAAAGTGGCCCGATGAGCGACGCAACCACGCCCGACTCCTACGATCCGCAAGAAGTCGAGCTGCGTTGGCAGAAGCATTGGCGTGACACCAATGCGGGCGCCGCGCCCGACGACGGTGATCCATACTATCTGCTCGAGATGTTCCCGTACCCTTCGGGGCGCATCCATATGGGCCACGTTCGCAACTACACGATCGGCGACGTCATGGCCCGCTTTCTCAGCGCCAACGGACGTGCCGTTCTTCACCCAATTGGCTGGGATGCATTCGGATTGCCGGCCGAGCAGGCGGCGATCAAGCACGGCGTGGCGCCGGCTCGGTGGACCAAAGACAACATAGAGACCATGCGCGTACAGCTCGAGCGAATGGGCTTCTGCTACGACTGGGATCGCGAGATCGCGACCTGCGATAAGGAGTATTACCGCTGGGAGCAGCTGTTCTTCGTTCGCATGCTCGAGCGTGGCATCGCTTATCGCAAGTCTGCGAAGGTCAACTGGTGCGATGAATGTGGCACCGTGTTGGCGAACGAACAGGTCGATGGCGACGAATGTTGGCGTGGCCATAGCCCGGTTCGCACGAAGGAACTCGATCAATGGTTCCTGCGTATCACCGATTACGCCGATGAATTGCTTGCCGGTCTAGAGGAGCTCGATGGTTGGCCGGAAAAGGTCTTGACCATGCAGCGCAACTGGATCGGGCGCAGCACGGGTGTCGAGATCGATTTCGACATCGAAGAGACCGGCGGTTCGCTCACCGTGTTTACGACCCGTGCCGATACTCTGTTTGGCTGCACGTTCGCGAGTCTTGCGGTCGAGCATCCGCTCGCCGGCTTGCTGGCGAAGGCGGGTGGCAATGAAGCTGAGGTACGAGCGTTTATCGACAGAGTTTCGGAGCAGGACGCGCATGAGCGTGCAGATGGCAAGGATGGGGTTTTTACCGGCTGCTTCGCAATAAACCCGATCAATGAGCGAAAGGTTCCGATCTACCTCGCGAACTTCGTTCTTATGGACTACGGGACCGGCGCCGTTATGGCCGTTCCCGCGCACGATGAACGCGACTTCGAATTCGCCAGGGCGATGTCGATCCCTATTGAACAGGTTATCGCGCCGGCTGACGGCACGGTGTTGCCTACCGCGCTTACAGAGGCATTCGTGGACTACGGCGTACTGCACGCGAGCGGGGAGTTCGACGGGCTTTCGAGTGCAGAGGCTCAACGCGCGATCGCAAAGCGACTCGAGGAACGAGGGAAGGGCCGCGAGGTTGTTTACTATCGATTACGAGATTGGGGAATCTCACGGCAGCGCTACTGGGGTACGCCAATCCCCGTCATTTACTGTGATGGTTGCGGGTTGCTGCCTGTTCCGGAAGACCAGCTTCCGGTGATTCTGCCCACGGATATCGGACCACTCAAAGGAGGAAAGTCACCGCTGCCCGAAATGGACAGCTTTACGCGGACGACCTGTCCAAAGTGTAGCGGACCTGCGCGGCGCGAGACCGATACCATGGACACGTTCATGGAGTCGTCGTGGTACTTCCTACGCTTTACGGCGCCCGGGTTGACCGATGCACCGTTTGATCATGACGCGATCAAGCGATGGCTTCCTGTTGCGCAGTACATCGGCGGTGTGGAGCACGCCGTCTTGCACCTGTTGTACTCTCGTTTCTACACTCGAGTGCTGCGCGACCTCGGCTGGCTCGATATTTCTGAACCGTTCGCGCGACTGCTGACCCAGGGGATGGTTATCAAGGACGGCGCGAAGATGAGTAAGTCGCGTGGCAATGTCGTTGATCCCGACGATCTCGTCAGCGTGTACGGTGCCGATACGGCGCGCCTTTTCTCGTTGTTCGCCGCGCCACCCGAGAAGGATCTCGAATGGAGCGAGCGAGGCGTTGAAGGTGCTTCGCGCTTCCTCGGGCGGGTATGGCGGCTGGGAACGGGTGTTCGTGCGGCTGCAGCTACTGTTGAGTGGGCCGATCCCGGCGCTGGGGCCAGCGCAGATAGCGGCGAACTCTGGACTAAGACGCACGAAACGATCATGCGTGTCACGCGGGATATCGGCGAGCGCATGCACTTCAACACCGCCGTGGCCGCGATCATGGAGTTGGTTAACGCAACCTACGAGTATCGAGCCGACGACGACGCCCGCAGGGCCGATCCGGCTACCTGCTTCGCGGTGACTGCGACTCTTAGATTGTTGATGCCGTTCGTACCGCACCTGGCGAGCGAATTGTGGATGCGGTTGGTTGACGGCGTGACGATTGAACAGGCCGGGTGGCCGACCTTTGATCCGAGGGCGTTAGAGAAAGACACGGTCGAGGTCGTAGTGCAGATCAACGGCAAGCTCCGAGCGCGTTTGCAGATTGCAGCTGACGCCGACAAAGGCGCTCTCGAAGCAGCGGCATTGGCTGAGCCGAAAATCGCTGAAGCGCTAAAAGGTCGTGATCCGCGCAAAGTCATCGTGGTGCCCGGACGTCTCGTTAACGTGGTAGTGTGAGCAGTCTGATGCCGCACCTACGCCTCATCCCTGCTGCTCTGGCTGTGCTGCTTGGTCCGCTCGGTTGTGGTTACGGCTTTGTAGTGCCCGGCGCCTACCTGCCCGCAGACGTGCGTAGCGTGTACGTCGTCGAGATCGATGAGCGGCGCACCGACCCCGAACTCTCAGAAGCTCTCGAGCGCGCGCTGCGCGGGATGCTTCGTCGTTCGGGTCGATTCGAACTGGCGAGCAGTGCGGCGTCTGCAGATGCGCAACTGCGCGTAGAGATACTCGGCGCGGCTACGCGGCCCGTGGCGTTCGATGATCTCGATGAAGTGCTCGATTACGAGACCACAATGCGTGTGGACGCGGTGCTCGAATCACGGCGAGGGAAAGTATTGTGGACAGGCAAGGGTATTGGCGCGACCAGGGCGCATGCCGCGGTGGCGGGCGCAGTGATCACTTCCAGCTCGGCGTTTCAGTCGTCCGAGCGTCTGACCGACGAAGATCTGGCTGCGTTCGATACGGTGCAGCTGGGCGAGCAGCGCTCACGTGTCGCGCGAGGGAAACTGGTCGGCGATCTTGCGACCAATATCTATTCTCTGATGGCCGAGGGCCGATAGAGCACCGCGACCGATTGGAGGGCGAACGAGCCGTGTGGGCTTTAGCCGAGTGCGCCGACTTTGGTGGCCAGACGCGAAATACGCCGCGAGGCATTGCTCTTGTGGATGATGCCTTTCGAGGCGGCCTTAGAGAGTGCGACAGAGGCGAGCTTCAGTTCGGCTTCGGCAGACTTCTTGTCACCGGCCGTGACGGCCTCGGTGACCTTACGTACCATGCCGCCAACGGTAGCTTTGGCCGAGCGGGCGCGGATGCGTCGCTTTAGCGATTGTCGATGACGTTTGGTTGCAGACGGGTGATTTGGCAACGGGGATCCTCCGAGGTGAACAGCGGTGGAAGCTAGCAAGGGTGCTTCAGGCGGTCAACCGGGCGATTCCGGTCCGCGCGAGGAGATTGCGACGGCAGCGGGCCTGTTGGGCGGCCTCACGCTGCTCAGTCGTTTTGGCGGACTGGCCCGAGACGTCATTATCGGTGCCCTTTTTGGAGCATCGGCCAGTGCCGACGCGTTCTTCGTCGCGTTTCGCATCCCCAATCTCTTCCGCCGCGTGGTAGCCGAGGGGGCGGCGAGCACCGCGTTCGTACCGGTTTTTACCTCGCGACTGGTTGAGGGCGGCCGCCCGGCGGCCCTTGTGTCGGCCGGTGCTGTAGGACGGTCGGCCGCGATTACGTTGGCGATAATCGTCCTCTTCGGCGTGGTCTTCGCCGATCAAGTGGTCTCTCTATTCGCCCCGGGGTTCGCCGCCGACCCCGAGAAGCGGGCACTGACTGTCGAACTGACTGCTTGGACGTTTCCGTACCTGCTGCTCGTAGGCATGGCGGCGTGGGCGATGGGGACGCTGCACACCTTCAGACGTTTCGCCGCGCCCGCCTTCGGCCCGATTCTGCTGAACATGTCGATCATAGGCTGCGCGCTCACACTGACGGGGGTCTTTGAGCGCCCTGTTTTTGCGCTGGTCGTGGGCGTCTTAGTCGGCGGGCTGTTCCAGTTCGGTGTTCAGCTGCCAGCGTTGTGGCGCGAGGGCTTGAGGCTCGATCACCTGCTCGCGCGTGGCGACGCTGCGGTGCGCCGGGTAGGGGGTCTGCTGGTCCCGACTCTGTTCGGCGGTGCCGTTTACCAGATCAATATACTTGTAGCGACTATTCTAGCGTCGCTGCTGCCCGATCGGAGCGTGTCGTATCTGTGGTACGCCGATCGAATCTTCGAGTTTCCTTTGGGGATCATCGCCGTGGCAATCGGGACGGCGGCTCTGCCAAGCCTCGCGAAGGAGGCGAGTGCGAAAAACTGGCAAGCGATGGCCGAGAGCCTGTCGTACTCTCTCAGGCTTACGTGGGTTCTCTGCATACCAGCGACCGTCGGGCTCTGGCTGGTTGGGCCGGCGATTGTAGAGGTGCTGTTCGAAAGGGGGCACTTCACGGCCGTCGATACCGCGCAGACCGCTTGGGCGCTACGCGCTTACGTAGTGGGCCTGCTCGGAGTCGCTTCGGTGCGCGTGCTCGTCTCCGTCTTCTACGCGTTGGAGAGGCCGCGGGTGGCGGTCGCGGCGGCAACTATGGCTTTGTTCGTCAACGCAATCGCGAACATTGCGCTCATGGGGCCCACCGACGCGTCGGCGCCGTGGTGGGGGGCTTCTCTGGTCGCATCGTTGGGAGAGGCCTTGGCCATCGTCGACTTGCGCCATGCCGGGCTCGCGTTGGGGACCAGTATCGCGGCGTCGCTCAATGCCGTCGTGTTGTTTGTGATGGCCCGTCGGCAGCTTCCACAGTTTCGAGGCGGTGTGCTGGTGCGTTGTGTGGTCTTGCATTGCGCTGCGGCTGCGGTGATGGCGGTGGTCGTAATCGCCGGAATGCGACTTTCCCCGCTGGTGTGGGGTGACCGAGCGGCCTGGTTCTCGGTAGTGGTGGTTGTTCCGGTCGCTGCGTTGATTTACGCCGCTTCGGCAGCGGCCCTCGGAAGCACCGAGGTGCGTGACTTGATCTCGATGGTGCGCCGACGCCGCGTCTAGCTCTTGTCGTTGAGCTTGTCCTTGGCGTTTTGCCACATCTCGTTGATTTCATCGCGTTGAGGCGGGCCGGTCGCGCTGCCACGCGTGCGGATCTCGGTCTCGACCAGGTGCGCGCGTTGCTCGAAACGGTCTATTGCGCCGCGCAACGCCAGCTCAGCGTTCACACCGAGGTGGCGTGAGTAGCTGGCTACGGCGAGCAAGAGGTCGCCGACCTCATCAGCTACGGCGCCCTGATCGTCGCTGGCGAGCGCTTCAGCAATCTCGTCGAACTCCTCAGCAATCTTTGACCGTACGTCCTCGGCATCGGTCCAGTCCAGACCAATGGCGCGAGCCTTCTCGCCTATTCGGTGTCCGCGCAGCAGTGAAGGCAACGCGCGGGGCACGCCGTCGAGTGCACTCGGTGCCCCTTGGGTGTCTCCGCCTTGGGTCTCGCGTCTCAGGGCCTTCTCAGCGCGCTCTTGAGCCTTGATCTGCGACCAGTTGCGCTTGACCTCTTCGGCATCGTTGACGTCGATGTCGGCGAATACGTGGGGGTGACGCCGCACGAGCTTGTCGTGCAGGCCGGTGATGATGTCGGAAATGTCGAAAGCGGCACGTTCATTGCCTAACTCGGCGTGAAAAATGACCTGCAACAGCAGATCGCCGAGTTCGTCGCGCAGATCGTCGTCGTATCCGGCGTCGATTGCATCCAGGACTTCGTATGCTTCCTCTATAACGTATGGGCGTAGCGATGCATGGGTTTGCTCGGCGTCCCATGGGCAGCCGCCGGGGGCACGCAGCCTGTGCATGAGCGCGATCAGATCGGCGAACGATTTCTGGTCCGGCATGATGGGACCGGTGTACGTTTCGCGGATTCGATCCGCAAGTCGTCGCGCGAGCGGCCGCTCGATGGGGGTCGTCACGCTGCGTCGTGGCCGAACGAGGGGGCAAATGACGCGGCCATCCATGCAACAGCAGCTGCGCATGTTGGAACAGTTGGACGGTCAGGTAAGCGCGATACTCTCATAAAATAGGGTTGAGCCTCATTCAGCAAAGTAGCAGCAGGTTCCAAAAATTCGAGGTTGAACTAAGCAAAGCAATCAGCATGGCAACCGGCATGAGAACGGTTCCATATTCGAACTCCGCTTAGGCGCATCGCAATCTCGTCCCGGTGAAGGAGTGTGTCTGCACCGAGTATATTGGAGTTCTCGATAGCCCTACAAAAACAGTACTTTCCCGCCCGATCACGTTGACCGAATCGAACACGGCTACGTATTGTTGGCGTACTCGATGACGTGCGACCGAGCACGGACAAAGAGCGGCGGAGGACGCCAAATGGCAGGGAGAATACGAAAATGATGTTATCAGGAACACAGCTCATTGCCGCCCATGACGGAGAGACTCAAGAACTCACGGCCAGCCCACGCAATCGTTTGATGTTGGCAGTGCTTGAAGAAGCACTGGTGACCTTCCAGCGTGGACTGAATTCCCCGAAGGCAGAGCAGCGCCGCCAATTCCACGAAGTTGACCGCTGGGTAGCCAGCGAAGATACGGATTGGCCGTTCTCATTTGAGAACGTATGCAGCTGCCTACAGATCGATCCGGACTACGTCCGCCTGGGCCTGCGCGCACTCAAGTGCGAAGCACTCTCCAGTGGAGAATCTGCGAAGTCGCCGCGACTGCGCCGCGAGCGCATCTACGATCGGCGCGGTTGGCGCGGCCAGATCAAGTAAGACGCCCTTCAAAAGCTCCTGTTGGGCCGCCGCCGCGCGATAAGGCTTGTGTCCGGTTATGCGTACCAGGCGGCGGTCCCCACTCTCTGTCTCCAACCTCAGACTAAGAAGTACTCGGACTTGCCGCGTTTGCTCGCGCCCGTTACCGTTCTTCTAGTATGGCGACCAATAACCCAGCGGTGATCTCGATCATCGGCAGTGATCAAAAAGGCGTCGTAGCCAAGGTTTCGACCTACCTCGCAAGCCAGAGCGTCAACATCGAAAACATCGAGCAGCGCGTGATGGAGGGCCTCTTCATCATGACAATGCTCGTCGATCTGGGCGATCTAAGCTCGAGTCTCGACGGTCTCATATTGGATCTGAAGAAGATCTGCGCTGACATGGATCTGGAGGTCACCGTTCGGCTGCACGGCGAGCGTAGTCGTAAGCGCGTTGTGATCCTTGTCTCGAAGGAGGCACATTGCCTCGAGGAAATCGCGCGAGAGCATCAAGAGGGTCGACTCGATGCGGACCTCGTGGCGGTGCTTTCGAATCATCAGGATCTTGCCCCGCTTGCTGAGAAGTACAAAATTCCGTTTCGATATCACCCGAGCGCCGACAAACCGGAGCACATGGCCTTCATCCTTCGTGAGCTCTCTGAGATGCATCCCGACCTCGTCGTTCTAGCTCGGTACATGCAGGTGTTGTCAGCGGATATTGTTTCGTCCTTCAGCAATCGTATCGTTAATATCCATCCGTCTCTGTTGCCGTACTATCCGGGGGCCAACGCGTACAACCAGGCGTACGAAGCGGGCGTTCGCGTGTGTGGTTGTACTGCGCACTTCGTCACCGAGGACCTCGACGAGGGGCCGGTTATACTTCAGGACGTTTTTCATATCAGCGTAGGTGCTGACTCGCTCGAGGAGATCAAGCGGCGCGGACGCGAACTGGAAGCGCAAGTACTGGGCGAGGCGGTCAAAATGTTCGTACGTGACGAACTCGTCGTTGCCGATTCCAAGGTTCTGTTTCGGCCGGGACGGGTTGTCTCGGGCGACTAGGCACTCGTCGGCGCTTGGCCGGATAGCCCGGTTTCAGTCGGCTTCTTCTACCAAGCTGATTTCGACATCGAGCTTCGCTGCGATTCCCGACAATGCGTCTTTCAGTTTCGACGCGTCGGTCTGTTTCGGAAGCCGCATGCGTATGCTGAGCGTGTATAGCGGGGTGCCCGATTGAGGGACCGGCGTGATACGGCCTCGCAAATCGATGATGTCGATACCGTGTTGGGCCAACGTGCGCGATACGCCGGCAACGATGCCCGCTTTGTCGATCCCCTCGGCTACGAGCCGATGGGTAGCGTCGCAGTTCTCGCCGGTGGAGGGAGGTTCACCGTCAAGCGGGTGGACGAAAACGGTGAGATTTCGTTCCCGCTCCAGCCGCCGGCACGCGTCCTCCAGAGTCGCTTGGACGTCGTCGCCGGTGCCGCTGGCGAGCATCAGCGTGGCGAATTCGTTGCCCAGCATGGTCATACTGGCGTCTTCGAGATTCAGGCTGCAGCCGTAGACGCATTCGCTCAGATCGGCCACGATACCGGGGCGGTCGCGACCGATAGCGGCGATGGCGAACCATTGTCGGGAACTCATGGGCGAATGTTATCAGCCGATGCCCGTGGCCCCAACTCTTGTCGCTCGACATCGTGGATGGTTGCGCCGGAGTGAATTCGACTCTGTGAGCGAAACGTCTGAAATGACTGTGTCGGTGATCGTGCCGACACTAAACGAAGTTGCTGTACTCCAGGGGACTGTGGTGTCTGCTCTTGGGGCCTACGAGGTGGTAGTGGCGGATGGTGGAAGCGACGACGGAACGCCGGAACTTGCGCTGCGCTCTGGGTGCCGCCTGGTGGCCGCACCACGCGGCCGCGGTCTGCAGCAAAACGCCGGAGCCCATGTCGCTCGTGGCGACATTCTTCTGTTCCTGCACGCTGATACGCGGCTGCCCGTCGGTTTCGCCGAGGCGGTTGCGCGCAGCATCCGTGTGCACGACGGTATTTGGGGGCGGTTCGATCTGCGCTTTGACGCGGGTGGGCCCTTCGTTCGCCTGATCGCCCATCTGATCTCTTGGCGCTCGTGGGCGACGGGGGGTGCAACTGGGGATCAGGCCATCTTCGTGCGGCGAGAGGTGTTTGAGAGCCTCGGCGGGTTTCGCGAGCCGTTGCTTTTCGAGGACGTCGAACTGTGCTGCCGTCTCAAACGCCTTGGCCGGCCTGTGATTCCGCCTGAGCCGGTCATCACGTCTTCTCGTAGATGGCGCGAGGACGGCGCGATACGGACGACGATCATGATGTGGGGGCTCAAGCTCGCGTACCTCGCGGGCGTTTCGAGTGATCGGCTGGCGCGCGTCTATCGAGACGTTCGCTGAAGCGGAGGACTGATAAGAGCGTCGCCGGTGTTGGGCAGCGCGGACGCGTCGTCGTCGATGATGACCCGACGGCCTTCCACCCGCAGCGTGTTGTTGGCGAAGAGATTGATCGCCCAGGGGTAAATACGATGCTCTTGCTCGAGAATGCGCAACCGCACCGTTTCGGCATCGTCGTTGGGGCCGACGGCAATGGCCGCCTGCACGATGATGGGCCCGTGGTCTAGGTGCGTGTCGACGAGGTGTACGGTGGCGCCGGCGATTCGCACGCCATACTCGGCGGCTTGAGTCTGCGCATCGAGCCCTTTGAAAGCGGGAAGCAGGGCAGGGTGAATGTTCACCACCCGCTCGGGGAAAGCCTCGAGGAGCACAGGCGTTACTATACGATCGAAACCGGCCATCACGACCAGCGTGACACCGGCATCACGTAGGCGTTTGACAACTTCGCCATCGAACGCCTCTCGGGTGGTGAAATTGGAGTGCTCGATCGTCTCGGTAGGGATGCCTAGCTGCTGGGCCTTGGCGAGAACCTTTGCGTCGGGTCGATTGCAAATCACGGTACGGATCTCGGCCGCGAGCGTGCCGTTGCCGACGGCTGCCGCGATTGCGTCGAAGTTCGTTCCCGTTCCCGAGGCGAGAACGCCGATCGGGAATGCGCTCACGTGCCGGCCCCGAACCGGACGCTGCGCCGCCCTGATACCGTGCTTCCTATGATGTGAGCGGGAACTTTGCGCCGCCGAAAGAAACGGCACACGTCGTTGGCGCTGTGCTTCGGCACTACGAGCGTGTAGCCGATCCCATTGTTGAACGTGCGGTCCATCTCCGCCTGCGCCACGCCCCCTTCCTTCGCAATGAGACGCAGAATGGGTAACTCGGGCAGCGCGGAGCGATCGATCACTACTGCGATCCCCTTAGGGAGCACGCGAACGAGGTTTCCGGTGAGGCCGCCGCCGGTGATGTGCGCCATACCCTTCACCGCGAACTTCTCGCAAGCGGCCAGAACGGGTCGTACATAGATCCGAGTCGGCTCGAGAAGTTCGTCGGCGAGACTACGTCCCAGCTCTTTCGGTTTGCGCCTGAGCGAGCGTTTCGAGTCTATGCCGAGAGCACGCCTGGCCAGGCTATACCCGTTGCTGTGTAGCCCCGTCGATGCGAGTCCTACCACGGCCATTCCCGGTCGGATGGTGGCGCCGGTACAGAGCTTGCGGCGTTCTGCTATCCCCACGGCGAAGCCGGCGAGGTCGTACTCGCCGTCGGGATAGAACCCGGGCATTTCGGCCGTCTCGCCGCCGACAAGGCTTGCTCCGGCTTGGCGGCATCCTTCGGCAATGCCGGAGATGACGGCTTCGGCATCGATCGAAGAGAGCTTGCCCATCGACAGGTAATCGAGGAACGTCATTGGACGCGCACCGCACGTCAGTAGATCGTTGACGTTCATGCCGACCAGATCGATGCCTATGGTGTCGTGGCGTTCGGCTAGCCGGGCCACGGCGAGCTTCGTACCCACACCGTCGGTGGCTGTCAGGAGGACGGGGTCCTTTAAGTTCTTGGGGAGGCTCTGGGCCGCCGCGAATAGGCCGACACCCGAGAGCACCTCGCTGCCTTGCGTGCCGCGTGCGATCTTTGCGATGCGCGAGACGAGCCGGTCGGCTCCGTCGATATCGACTCCGGCGCCGCGATAAGTAAGGCCACGTCGACTATTCGCCACTACCTGCGAGTACCGAACGGGTTTCAGGAAGTCAAAATGCTCATGCGGATCTGCGCACCAGGATGGCCGCGCGCGAGGCGTGTTCCGCGTCGGCGTTTTGCTCGGATTGCTTAAGGATCTCCCAATCGCCGAACGTGCGTTCTAGTTCGCCGGGTTCGAGTCTGAATGCCGGATTGCCGGGGCCGAACCGATCGGGGGCCGGGGCGGTTTGCTTGAAAGTATCGATGAGCAGAAGCCCGCCCGGACGAAGCGATTTTCGCATGGGGGCGAACAAGGACCGATCGAGAAAATCAACCTGCACGATGAGATCGAAACAGGCCGGTGCGAAAGGCCAATCGTCGAGGTCGGCCTGCACCGGCACGATTGCGGGTGGTCCTGTGGCGGCAAGTCGCTGGAGCGCTCCACGCGCGATATCCACAGCTACGACGCGGTAGCCGAGGTCGGTCAGTGCCAGACTGTGTCGCCCACGACCGCAGGCGATGTCCAACGCGCGAGCGTTGCCTGTTACGCGTGCGATCCACGCGAGACTCGGCTGTGGCGCGCCGAGGGACTGTGGCTTTTCGTACTTGGCCTCCCACCGTTCTCTGTCTCGCTGGCTCATATCAGCTGATGCTCCGGCCGACATCATAGCGTTCGACACCCAGCAATGTGACCGCTTGAACGCTAGACGCCCCAGCCTGTTCGAGCGCGAGTGCGCAGTTTGCGAGGGTGGTCCCGGTGGTCGTGACGTCGTCGACGATGAGGAGGTCGGCGCCGCCCACGCGATCAGCGCGTGCCGCGAACGTCGCCACCGATTGCCGACGGCGTGCCGGGCGCGTCAGGGTTGCCTGCGCCGTGCTACGGCCTGTCCGAGCGAGCGCGGACGCGTCGAGCCGTAGTCCGCGCGTTTGGGCGATGGCTCGGGCGATCCATGCGGCTTGGTTGAACCCTCGGCTGCGAAGCCGACGTGCCTCGAGGGGGACGGGAACGACCACGCAGGGGGCGTTCACATCGAGCGACGCTGAATACCTGGTCGCGAGCCAATAGATCGCGCGCCCCGCGGCCCGATCCCCGTGATACTTGAAGTCGGCCAGCGCCCGAGCAACGGCGGTGGCGTGTCGATCGTTCGCCCGATAGGCGCCGAGGCAGTACACCAAAAGAGCCTGCCCCCCAATGTCGTGACGGCGAGGACCGCGGTGGAATTGGGACTCTCGACAGCAGCCTGTGCATATCGGCGAAGTACTACGAGCACCGCAGCCTGGGCAAGGCGGCGGGCATACCACGTGGGGGGGGATAGCGAGTTCTCCCCATAGTGCAGGCAAAGCGCTACGCATCGCCTCCAAGTGCCACGAGCATTAGACCGTCCTCAATAAGTTTTCTGCAATAAGAACGTAACCTTATTCTTATGAGCTGGTTTGACGGCCTTTCCGGTTTGTATTACCAGAAGGCCGGATAAAGCAGGCAGCAAAGGCACATGCCGAGCGATAGCGAAGACCAGAGTACGGGGGCGCCGGCGTCCCCGTTAGATGCGGACGAGGGCGAGGAATACCCGGCTGAAGCAGCCAGCTCTTCCGCCGATTCCGTGATCGATGAGATTGAATCTCGGCTGGTCGCGTTGGCGGATGAGATGAGTGAAGTGATTGAAGGCGGACCGATAGTGGAACGCGAAGCGCTTCACGATTATGCCGTCAGCTTGGTGAGGGATCGTCTGCCCGTAGGGCAGGTCGAAGCGACGTACGAAGGTCGCTCGGGATCGCAGGGAAGCGGCGCTGCAAACGTATTTGGTTATGGGATCCTACTTATCCCCATCGGACTCGTTCTTGTCCCCGTCTTCGGGCTGGTCGGCGTCGCCGTGTTGCTCGCCGGCGTCGTCCTGGCAACGCTCGGTTTGGTCTCCGGACTGGTAGGACGCGTGAAGTCCGGCGTGAAGTCCGGCGAGAAGTCCGGCGAGAAGTCCGGCGAGAAGCTTGGCGAGAAGCTTGGCGAGAAGCTTGGATAGTCCAGGGGGGTGGTTGGGGTGTCGAGACGTAACAAGTGGTGATCGAATAGATGGCTAGCGCTGATAACTCTCAAGTGGCGGGTGATGCCCAAGCGGGATCGCAAGCGACGCTTTGGTCACGACGCGATTTCTTTGGACGGCTCGGATGGGCGGGCTTCGGCCTGGTAAGCTTGGCCAGCGTGCTTGCTGCCATGCGCTCGTTTTTCCCGCGCGTGTTGTTCAAGCCCGATACGAGCTTCAAGGCGGGTCTGCTAAGCGCCTTCGTCATCGGCGAAGTCAGCGAGAAGTTCAAGGCCGAATATCGCGTTTGGATCATTAGAGAAGCTGAAGGACTCTATGCCCTCTTCGCCAAGTGTACGCACCTAGGCTGCACGCCGCGATGGCTCGCGGCAGAGAACAAATTCAAGTGTCCGTGTCACGGCTCCGGTTTCTACAAGTCGGGAATCAATTTCGAAGGTCCCGCGCCTCGACCGCTCGAACGTGTGCGGGTGGCTATTGCCGAGGACGGTCAACTGCTCGTCGACGTGGGTGTGAAGTACCGCCAAGAGAATGGCGACTGGGATAAACCCGGCGCCTACCTGCGCGCCTAATCGCGATTGCAGGGATTGGTAGTGTTGGCAGGGATAGTTCGGACCGCTCGCAGCGCGCCGCAAAGGATCTATTCACAAAATGAGTAAGTGGGAAGAGTTCAAGCAGCAAGTCGTTGAAACACAAGTTTGGCGATCGATGTTTCGCCACGGATACGAGGACACACCGCGCAACCGTATTCTCGCCGTGTCGGGCAACGTCTGGCTCCATCTGCATCCTTCAAAGATTCGCAAGCATGGTATTCGTCTGAAGTTCACCTGGTGCATGGGCGGCATCACTTTCCTGATGTTCCTCATCACCATCGTGACCGGCGTCTACCTGATGTTCTACTACCGGCCGGTCGCCGAGTACGCCTACGCCGACATGAAGTACCTCGAGTTCGATATGCCTTTCGGCATGTTGATGAGGAACATGCACCGCTGGGCCGCGCATGCGATGGTCATTGCGGTTTGGTTGCACATGTTCCGGGTGTTCATGACCGGTTCGTACAAGCCACCACGCGAGTTCAACTGGGTTGTCGGTTGCGTCCTTTTGGTCCTCACTCTTCTCCTGAGCTTCACCGGTTATCTACTGCCCTGGGATCAGCTTTCGATCTGGGCAGTAACCGTTGGCTCGAACATGGCCCGCGCGACGCCGCTAATCGGTCACGAGGGCCCGTTCCGCGAGTTTGTCGGCGTAAATGACGTGTACGATGCACGTGCACTGCTGTTCGGTGGCGGTGAGATTGGTCCACACACGCTGCTGCGGTTCTACATCTTGCACTGCGTGTTCATTCCGATTGTGACGACGATCTTTCTCGTCGTGCACTTCTGGCGCATCAGGCGTGACGGCCTGTCCGGTCCGCCGGCGTGAGTGGGGGGCGATAGAAATGGCAGAAGAGAAAGTCCAAGCGACCGGTACATCGGTTCGCAGGGGCCTCACCAGACTCGCCGCACCGAGCGACGACAAGATCTATACCTGGCCGCATCTGGTGCGCGCGGAGTTCCTCTGCACGCTTCTGGTGGTCGCTTTCATGCTGGTGTGGTCGTTGCTTGTCGACGCGCCGCTCGAAGAGCCGGCAGCGCCGACGAGGACGCCCAATCCTTCGAAGGCACCGTGGTACTTCCTCGGGCTGCAAGAGATTCTCGTCTACTTTGATCCATGGCACGCGGGCGTTGTTGCCCCCTCGTTCATTATTGTGGGTCTGATGGTCTTGCCGTTCATTGACATCAATCGGAAAGGCAACGGCTACTACACCTACGCCGAACGTAAATACGAGATCCTCACGTACTTCCTCGGTTTCCACGTATTGTGGATCGTTTTGATCGTGGTAGGCACGTTCCTCCGCGGGCCGGGTTGGAACTGGTTCTGGCCATGGGAGCCGTGGGACAGTCACAAAGTGGTAGCGATGACCGCCATCGATCTTCCCTACCAACTCGGGTTTCGTACCTACTGGGGCCAGGCAGCGTTCGGTTTGATAGCCACGGTCGCTTATTTCGCGCTCGGGACGGCGGCTATGTACATCTGGGTTGTCAGGAAGAAGGGCGCCGACTTCATGAATCGGTGGGGGTTGACGCGTTTCGGCTTAACGTCGTTCCTGTTCCTGAACATGCTGGCGATCGTGATCAAGATGGGGCTCAGGATCGGATTCAACACGAAGTACATTATGGTGACTCCCTGGATCAATATTTGACGACGTATGCTTTTCTACGTCGCCAAGGGGCTGCAAGTGGCCGGACTGCTGGGGGCGCCGGCGGCGTTGTACGTCGGGATGACACAGGCCGATGGAATGGTTAGGGAAATAGGATTGGCGTTGTTGAGCATGTTGCTCTTTTACATGGGACGCCTGATCGAAACGCGGTGAAAGATTACATCATCACAAGCACGGGGCAGAGGGTTTAGACGATGGCGATGGGTCCAGACCTACTCGAGAGCGAAGAGAAACGGTCCTACGGAGCCGTTTTCCTGCTCACCGTTGCGCTGCTGCTCGCCTGCACCATTTGGGCGATCTGGCAGGATACTTTCTCGCGGCATCTTTGGAAGAAATACAAAGCTGACTTCTACCGAGCCGCCATAGCGAAGTTCGAAGATGCGACCGCAGCCGAACACGATCGGCTTGCTGGGCTCGAAGAATACGTTGCGCTCGAAACTCAGCTCGAGGAGTTCCGGACCTCGCTCGAGTCCGGTGAGAAGCGTACGGAACTGGATGCGCTCGGGGCCGAGATGGACGCAGCCGTTCTCGATGAGTTTGCTGCTGACCTCGACGTTCGTATCGTGAAAGGCGAGATCGAGGAGGCCTGGTACCACCTCGAACATGCCACGCATAACGGTGAGAGCGGAACCGAAGAAAGGCGCCACATAGCAGAGCTCCAAGAGCGCAAGATCGGAGACGTCGCCGCCTATGATGAAACAGAGGCGGTTGTAACCGAGGTCCAGGGCGAAATCGATGTCATCCGTGCCACCGAGGCGGAGTTGGTGGAAAAGATGCGGCCGTTCCACGAGGAACTCGACTCACTCGCCGTCAAGCTCGACAGCGTCTCCTATGAGTTCTTAGGCGGGCGGGTACCGCACATTCCGATGATCGAGCAGGTCGTTCTGCCGACCTTCGAACGCAATAACTTCGACCAGTGGGTTGAGCGCGTCGAGCGCTGCCAGAATTGCCACGTAGCCATTGACCGAGCCGGTTTCGAGGAGATGGAGCATCCGCTCCGCACCCATCCCGATCGTAAGTACTACCTCGGCAATCACGAGGTCCGTAAGTTTGGCTGCACTCCTTGCCACGGCGGCCAAGGGGCCTCGGTCAACTCCGTCTATATGGCGCATGGCGAGGACCACTATTGGGAAGACCCTCTCTTGTCGACGCCCGAAAGGGTTGAGTCGAAATGTTTGGGCTGTCACCTATCTGCGCAGGGGACCGAGGGGGCCGAGACGGTCGCGCGCGGCGAATGGCTCGTTCGTGAACTCGGCTGCCACGGTTGCCATCTGCTCAACGGTTACGAAGACCTAAACAAGTCGGGACCTTCGTTGCTGCGCGTGAGTGCGAAGCTCAGTCCCGAGTGGCTTGTGGATTGGATCGAAGCGCCGAAGGAGTTCCGCCCGCGTACGCGGATGCCGCACTTCTTCCTATCGCGCGAAGAGTCGGAAGCCGCCGCCGCTTATCTCCTGTCGAGCTCTCTCGATTCCGGCAAGGCCTGGCTGGGCGAGCATCCCGCGCCGTCCGGTGTCAGCGCGTCCAACGCAAACGAGGTCAAGAAGGGCGAAGAACTCACCAACGCTCTCGGTTGTTTGGGCTGCCACGGCTTCGGTGAGGACGAGTCTGCGAGTCAGGTCGCGCACGGCATGGACACGGCGCCGAACCTCGCGCGTGTCGCAGAGAAGACCGACACCCGTTGGCTCTACCACTGGATCAAAAATCCACGTGGATTCTCAGACACCGCGCGCATGCCGCGCTTGCGGCTCGATGATGGGGAAGCGCGCGCGATAACGTCCTACCTCGGGTCGCTAACGGTAGAAGACAAGCAGGCCGCAGATCCCCAATTGCGAGCCCGCCTGACTGACCCGGCGATGGCTGTGAAGGGTGAGTCGGTCATTCGGAAGTACGGCTGTGCCGGTTGCCACTGGATCGACGGATTCGAGAACGAAAGCCGCGTCAGCGTCGAATTAAACGTGATTGGCGACAAGAGCATCGAGGAACTATTTTTCGGCGATCGTCTGGATATCGCACACACGTGGGACGACTGGATCATCAACAAGGTTCTTACGCCGCGTACCTATCAAACCGACCGGATCGCACAGCTCATGCCCGAGTTCGGATTCGACGAGGAAGACGCACGTGCGATCATGGTCTACCTCGCGAGCCGTTCGAGCAAAGTCATCAACGACACGTACAAGGCTAGTAACGAAGGGCTGACGGCCGACCTCTTCAACGGTCGCGCGTTGGCCTCGCACTACAACTGCGCGGGTTGCCATTCCTTCGACGGAAAGGAAGGCGCGATTCGCAAGCACTACACCGGTGAAGATGCCGAGAACGCGCCGCCGATCTTGCTCGGCGAGGGCCAGAAGTTACAGCCCGAGTGGTTCATGGACTTCCTGAAGAAGCCCATGCGACTGCGGCCGTGGCTCGACGTACGCATGCCGACATTCGGGTTTACCGATGAGGAAGCGACCACGTTGGTCCGCTACTTCGCGGCACTGGACGGGTACGAACTTGGCACCGTGGTGCTGGAGTCGCGCGACGAGGCGCATGCTGCTCTTCGCCACACCGGTGTTGTGAATGAAGAAATCGTAGACTGCGCTGCCTGCCATACCCCTGGCAGCGCTGCCCCGCCCGACACGCGTTACACGGTAAGCCGCAAGCCGCTTACCCAGGCTGAGATCACCGACTGGGTGTCCGAACACCTCGGCGTGGAACTCGGTGGCGGTGACGTTGGCGATCTGGGCGAGTTCCTCGGCGCCTCGACCGACTGAGCCCGTTTCATGGTGGAAACGGGGCTTGTGCCCCCCGAGCTAGGTGACTTCTTGGGCCCGCCGGCCGACAAACAGCGCATAGCGTCATGTCGGCATACACTACTTTCGCAGTGCTTCCGGGCACGCTTTCGCCCAGTGTTCCGGGAGTTGTGCGCAGCCCCTTGACGCCTGCATGAAACGGAGTCAGCGTCGTCCCTGTTGCAACGGGGCCAGTCCCACGCGGCGTCGAAGTTGGAGGGGGGAGAGTAACTGATGGATTTTCCAAGATTTGCTGCCGCTGCCGTCGACCTCGCCAATAGAATTCCCACTCTGTTCTGGGCCGCTTGGATTCTCGCCGTGGTACTGGGCTCGGCTGCTTTAGCCCTCAACGCTCCCGTGGTCGGATAACCGACCTGCGGACTTCGGTCCGCTCACGCCTCCCCAGATGATATAGTCCACGACTGACCGTTTTTTCGGGGAGTGGGGATGGCAACACCGTCACGCGGTTCTTGGACCGGACACTTGGGTTTTGTGCTGGCTGCGGCCGGCTCGGCAATTGGATTGGGGAACATCTGGATGTTCCCCTATCGCACCGGTACGAACGGTGGCGCGGCCTTCGTGTTGGTCTACGTGATCGCCGTCGTTGCGATCGGCATTCCTCTGCTCTTGTCCGAGGTGCTCATAGGGCGATCCACCAAACGGAACCCCGTGGGGGCCTTTCGCGTGCTGCGAGGCGGCTCCATGTGGCCTGCTCTGGGCTGGCTCGGCGTCGCGGCAGGATTCATCATTCTCTCATACTACGGAGTCGTCGCGGGCTGGGCGCTCGAGTACACGTGGCGCTGCGCGCTCGGCGGTCTCGGCGCCATCGATAGCGGGGGGGTGGCCGAGTTCTTCGGGCGCCTCACCAGCGAAGGGCCTCGTCAGGTGGTCAACCAAGCGGCCGTCATGGCTGCTACGGCCGCAATCGTGGCGCGGGGTGTGGAAGCGGGCATCGAGCGGGCGAGTAAGATTCTGCTGCCGCTACTCTTTGCGCTGCTGCTGGTGCTGCTTGGCTATTCACTCACGTCTGAGGGGGTCGGGCAGGGGCTCGAGTTTCTGTTCAAGCCGCGCTTTGACGAGCTCACCTGGCGCGGTGTATTGGCTGCCCTCGGACAGGCTTTCTTCTCGCTGAGCCTCGGTATGGGCGCAATGATTACCTACGGGAGCTACCTCGGCGACGAGGAGCGCCTCGTATGGCCGGCATTCCTTATCGCCGGCATGGATACGCTACTCGCGATACTGGCCGGGCTGGTGATTTTTCCGCTGGTCTTCTCGTACGGACTCGAACCGGGCGCCGGCCCCGGGCTGATCTTCATCACGCTTCCGAAGGCCTTTCTACAGATGCCGGGGTCGGGTTTTCTCGCGACGATGTTCTTCGCACTGGTTCTGTTTGCGGCGGTGACATCGGCGATATCTCTGCTCGAGGTCGTGGTTTCGTTTGTAGTGGATGAACTCGGTGTCGGGCGAGCAGTCGCGAGTTGGGGCGCGGGGCTCCTGATCTTCGGCTTGGGGGTCCCGTCGGCAGTCGTTCCGGGATTTCTAGACCGCGTCGATGGGTTGGCTAGTAACTGGATGTTGCCCGTCGGCGGGCTGCTTATCGCCATCTTCGCCGGCTGGACGTTGAAACGCGACGAGGCGCGCGCCGCCTTCCGTGGCGACAGTGGTAGCGACGCCGGCTTCGACGCGTGGCGGCTGTGTGTGCGCTATCTCGCGCCCACGGCAGTGGCTTTTATCCTGCTGCAGAATATCGGGCTGATCGACTAAGGCCGCGTGCCGAGCCGGGTCGACTAGCCGTCGTCGTTTTCAATCACTGTTGTGATGTCTTCGTCCGTCAGTGCGGTGCCACCGTTCAGGTCGGTGTCATAGATGATCTCGATTTCCGGAATATCAACGGTCCTACCCCCTTTGACCCCCCTGAGCTTGCCTTCGGTCTCCGAGAAGACGGCATAGTCGTCACCGAGGTGGATTTCACCATCGGGATCGGGGTCATCGAGTAGGAACATGATGGTGATATCGCCGTGTTCAACATCGGGGATGCTGAAGGCACCCGCGTTATCGAGCAGGCGGCTTTCCTGGTCGTCGTAGTTGGGCGTGGCGCTTGTGTCGACACTGCCGCCGCCGTCCAGTGGATACTTATCGTAGGGTGGACCGGCCGCGAGCGCGGACGACGTAATGTTGGTGAAGACGAACACCACGACGTCGCGCGTTGCATTCGACGGCGTCTGGTCCTTGACGTCGCCCTTGATCCGGATGCTGGCGGGCTCGTCGTTAATACCACCAAAGATGTACACGCCTTCGCCGCAAGAGGTGGACGATAGGAGCAGCGCCAATGCGAGCCCGCTAGCGGTTGCGAGACTGGACGCCTTCGATGTCATCCGGCCTCGCTTTTCTGATCGAGCTCCAATTCAGGGCTCTTCGCTTCGATTACGTACCGCGGCCTGCGTTTTACCTCGTCGTAGATCCTTCCCACGTACTCGCTAAGAATGCCGAGGCTGATGAGCTGGGTGCCGCTAAAAACCAGCACGACGATGACAAGAGAGGTCCAGCCGGAGACGGCCTGGTCGGTGAAGAGCCTGATCAGAACCGAGTATGTGCCATAGAGAAAACCCAGAGTGATGGTTACTGCGCCCAGTATCGAGATTAGGCGCAGTGGCACGGTCGAAAACGAGAACACGCCGTCCAACGCAAACCGGATCATGCGGCTGGGAACATATTTAGTCTCGCCACCGAAGCGCTCCTGACAATGGTACGGGATGCCCTTGTTGCGAAAGCCCAGCCACGGAATAAGCCCACGAACGAATACAGCGTGCTCGCGACATTGGCGGAGATAGTTGGCCACGCGTCGGTCGATGAGCCGGAAGTCGGCACCGCCGGTGGGTACCTGTACGCCCGTCAGCTTGCGTATCGACCAGTAGAATAGCTTCGAAACGACTTCTTTCAGCGCATGCCCCGCGTTGCTCTCTCGAATGGTATAGACGACGTCGTCTCCGGCGCGCCAGTGAGAGATGAGGTCTGGGATCAGCTCCGGCGGGTGCTGCAGGTCGCCGTCGAGGGTCACGACCGCGTCGCCGAACGCGTGGTCGATTCCGGCGGCCAGCGCGTGCTGGTGCCCGAAGTTGCGCGAGAACGAGACATAGCGGATTCGCGGGTCGGTTTCGGCGGTCCGAGTGATGCAGGCGAGCGTATCGTCGCTACTGCCGTCGTTCACGAAGATCAGCTCAAAATCGGCTTCGACAGTGGAAAATACCGTCGCTACACGTCGGGCCATCTCGTCGACGCAGGCCTCTTCGTTGTAGACGGGGACTACGATCGAGATTAGCGGGCGACCCGGACGCTCGAGGCCGGGAACGCTGCTCGGTGGATCACCATGCTGCATTGTCACGTCGCCGCTCTTGGTATGCGGGCCGGACCAGTGTAGAGATGGACATTCCTGAAGTCTAACCTAACTAGTCTCTATTGCGGTTTGTCGTGACGTTGGTGTTTCGAATAATTGCGCTTCTCTTGCTGGCCGTACTCTTTCTACCCTCGGGCGGTATGCAGCACGACCGTATCCTCGTGGTGGCATTGGATGGCGCGAGCAGAGAGCACATCGATGCTCTCGCGTCGCGTGGCGAGCTTCCCACACTCGGCGCGCTGCGCTCGGGCGGCTACTCCGCCTCGATATCCGGTGGATCGTCCCGCTCGCCGCGCGAGTATTGGCGAACTCTATTGGGCGGCGAAGTCAGCATTCATAGGCATGCGGCGCTCGCGCTGTGGTCACAGCTGGCGAGCGGCGAGCGGCGAACCGTTCTCGTCAATGTTCCGGCGGAGCTTGCTGGCCGAACAGCGGTCTCTTGGCAAGGCCTGCCCGGGGCGGACGAGAGTAGAGCGTTCGTTGGTGACAGCACTGGTCGCGTCGCCGACGCCTCTTTGGTGACGCGTGGGCGAGTCGACTGGCCCTACCGCGAGGCGTCGCGTGAGATCGTCGCTGCTGTCGAGTCGCTCGAGGTGGGAGGCGCCAGCGAATGGATCGAAGTGTCTCAGCCCCAGCCGGATTCGCGCCGTGGCAACTTCCGTCTCTATCGCCTCGACGAAGACGCGTACTACCTGACGCCGATCTACCGGCGAACCTTCGATCTGCCTCCGGCGACCGTGCTGCCGACGGCTGGCGATACCGATGAAACCCGGGCGTTGTACGTTGCCGACGATACGAGTTTTACTGCCGCCTCGTCGCGGATTCTGGACTATCTCCTGCCACACGCCGCCGCAGTGTCGCGCGATCGTGCGGAGGCCGCCCGTAGAATCGCGACGGGGCCGTGGGAGGTCCTGGTTTACTACGAAACGTTGCTGAGCACTGCATACGGAGTTCATGCCGGATTGTTGGATGCATCCGAAGAGGGTGGCGTGCCCACCGCAGCGGATCTCGCCGACGAGTATCGCCAAGTCGACGCCCAGATTGGACGTATGCTCGAAGCGGCCGGGCCGGGTACGTTACTCGTTGTGCTCACCCGCGAGCCGTGGTCCCAGGGCGACGAGTCAGAGTTCACCGGACTTATGCTTGTCGGTACCGATGGTTCAGCGATAGCGGAAGAGGCCGATATATCGGCGATCGCGCCGACGCTGCTTGCGCTTGCCGCAGTCGACGTGCGGCCGGTCGGTCCTGCGCGCGTGCTGTATGCCGCGACATTACGTCATCGGTCGAGCCGACCATCGGTTACGGTGGATCGTTCGGGCGGAATGGTTGTTCACAACTTTGAGGGATCGGCTGACACGCTTAGACGTTTGGGCGGTTTGGAGGAGAGCGTCTCTATCCCGGCGGATGTTGAAGTCGCGGCCGATGCGGACGACTAGCCGTCGGCCGGTCCGAATAGTCGAGGATGTTCCTTTAGGAGCCTGGGCCGGTAGTTGGCATCTGGGTGCTCTTCTTCGAGAATCGCGACGTATTCACGAGCGCGCTCGTCGTCTCCCAGTTCGGCGAGGCTGTTGGCCAAGTGGTACAAGGTGCCGGCGCCGTAGTTCACATTTGGGAACTGGAAGCGTAGTCGTTCGTGTACCAGGGCCGAGGCCGCGTAGTTCTCTTTCTCACTGTAGCTAACGCCCAGTTGGTACAGGGCGGTGGCCTGCTTGAAGGTATCGCGATCGGTGGACACCCAGTCTTCAAGTCGTGCGATGGCAAGGTCAAAATCGCGCGCCCGATATGCCTCTTGTGCCTTGGCATACTCAGCGTCCGGGTGTCGAAGCGCGATCCGTGTCGTCCAGCCGCCCGTAATCATCGCGATCAGAAGCGCCGCTGTCATTGCCTTGGGGTAGGACTCAAACAGTCGGGCTAGCCATGCGAGTGGCACCATTACGGCACGCTCGACCGATGTGCGAAGACTCTTGATGACCGCGCAGCCCAGGAGCAGAGCCAGACCGCCGAGCGATATAATAATGCCGATGATATCGATCGCGTTGCGTCCGTAGACCATCTCGAACTGTTCGCTCTGCGGAACGACGAGCATGAACGCCGGCGAGACCGGCAGTATCGCGGACCCGTCGGTCGCTCGCCATCGCGGAAAGTACGAGATCTTTACTATGTGTGGTCGGCCCGGGCAGCTGGTGGTGAATCGAACCGCATACTGCTCGAGGGTACTCTCAATCTCGCAATCGCCGGAGTAAGGTTTGCGCTCAAGCCTCGTGATCGAGTCCGTGCGCAGTGCGAAGTCGCGCGCGTCGGCGTCCGATATCAGTTCGGCCGGCACCAACGGCACGTCGAGCATTTCGTAGTGTTTGTACCACCGGTAAAACGCGAGTTTCCAGTCTGGGCCGTCGTAGAGAATCGGTTCGTTTTCAGCCGCGACGACGTAACCAGTATCTGCCTCGTTGGCATGGAAGACCGCGTACGTTCCTTGTTCGAACGTCTTCTCGAACTTCGGGTGCGCCGTGTACGCTTCTTTCGCCTTGTCAGACACCGCGATGATGTCGGTGGCGTTGAAGACGCGTAGATGTGGTAACGCCCGTTCCGGGGCCATTCTTGTGTACGTGTACTGAGGGAAAGGACCGGACCCGCGCTCAGAGGCTTCGGACTGAAGGTAGAAGATAAACGGAGAGTTAGGCGATGCCTGGTGAAAGACTCCTTCTAGAGTAGAGCGACCGGAGAAGAGTGGCAGGTTCTCGAACGCGCGTGAACTGGCGAAACGATTGTGTGCCTGCGAATGTTCGAACACGACCCGCGGGTCGTTGAGGTCACCGCGTACGTGGTCGTTGATTGCGCTGAACAGTTTCCAGGTCGGTTTTCCTTCATATCCGACGTAGTTCCAGCTCAACCACGATGGCACGTAGCCCATGTGGGCGTGGGCATACGCAAGACCGCCCGCCACTATGCAGGCCGCGAATACGACGCGTTGCCGCACGAGTACTCCGCCCAACCAAAAAACCATGTCGGCTGCGAGCAAGCACAAAAAGAGCTGAGACACTGGAACGAAGCGTATGTCGGGGAAACCGACGGCCGGCGCGATGAAATATAGGAGTAGTGCACCACTGATGATGAAAAGGAGCAGCCCCTGCTTCTTCACCTCGAACGGTTTGAGCAAGACGTGCAGTCCGCCGCTTTCGGCTTCGTCACCGCTGGCCGCGCGATAGACACCGCTGAGGAACATCCAGACGACGTTGATACCCCCGAGTACAGCCGCGGGCCACAACGCTTCCGGGAGAACTTCGGTCCACTCCTTGATGCGCCAGATCATGCTCCACTCGGTCGTGAATATGAGGCGTGCCGGTAGCGGTAGACCCCAGAAACACAGAAGCAAGAAGGCGACGAAGTAGGCGGCGACCACCGGTGCGGCGCGATCGGTGACACCACGCCTCGGCCACACGAAAAATAGCGAGTACCAAACGGCCCCGATGAAGGCGAAGGTATGGCAGAGCCCGACGACGGCCAGCAAGAAGGCGGGGAGTACCCATGATCGCCGGCGTTCAACGGCCTCGTGAAGCGTTCCAAGAAAGACCAGAGATAGCGAGAGGCCCAATGAGTGACAGAATTCTCCGGCTAGTACACTGGGAATGTTGCCGCCCCACATAGAGTTGCCCTGCTGCAAGAGGAAAGGCAGGACCGACGTTGCGGCAATAGCTGCGGCGCCGCGTCCGTAGTCGAGCTTTCGGAACAGGTATGCGGCGGCTACCGGCAGCATCAACGGCCCGATGAGGGTTACGACCTTGAAGGTCTCTTGCATGGGAAAGATCTGGCCGAGCAGCGCGATGGCTGCGAATGGCAGCGTGGAGTAGAAATGCAGCATCGGGAAGCCGGCGTAGTTGCCCATGGTCCAACCGGTGACTTGCCCGCTGGGCAGGATTTCCTCCGCCATCAGCTTTGTGGGGTAGTAGAGCGACGCCATGTCGCCGCCGCCGGCCGTTGTCGCACTGAGGATCGCGTCCCAAGGGAACTGACTTGCAAGGAAGAGCGAAGGGCCCAGGGCCAACGCCTGATCGGCCAGATTCGACCAAATCGAGGTATCCTGCACAGCGCCGTCTCTTCGGCGCCAGCCTGCGATGATCTCGAGCGCAAGGAGGTAGACCAGCAGACCAATCAACAGCGAGACGAACGTGGATGTCGTGAACGGCTCTGGAGGCTTACCGATGCGTACGATGCCGGGCAGCGTGTCGGTTTGCGGCGGATTCTCGTCGAGGCTCGTGACTAGAGCGAAGGCGTTCACGCTGCTACCCGCCAGCAGAGTACTGTTTCGCAACTTGAGAGGGAGTCGCAGTTGGCCGTTCGCGGGAACCTCGATCCGATGCTGCGCCTTGTCGACGCGTACGCCCGAAGGGAGCACCAGGTGAACGTCGTAGCGGCGGCCGCGGTTATTCGGTACGCGCAGCGACAAGGCACCGGCTACTTCTTCGCGACCACGCATCTGTGGGAGTGCGAGGGCCCCTGCAACGGCGCGACGTCTCTTGGTGTTTACATCGAAGGGCGATGCCGCGAGGACCTCGAATTCGTATGCATTCGCATCCTCATAGGCGATTTTTGAGATCAGCGAATAGGTTCCGGTCGGCAGTGCATCGTCTGAGAGCTTGAGTGTCCATTCCTGCCGTGAGTTCGGACCGATAATTTTCACCGGATCGCCGGTGACCTTCAGATCTCCGACGATCGCGGTGGGACGCACCATGCGCGCGGCCTCATCGCCGACATTCTTGAGCCCCAGCGTGAGTTGGAGTCCTTCGGCCGTATCCACAGTCGATGTTATTTTGAACGAGATGGATCCCGCGTGTGCTGTGGGGGCGAACGTGAGGAGCGCGGCCACGATGCCGCCGACGAGCGCCGAGCGTCTTGCAGTGGGTGGAAGTCTCATCAGGCAGATACGACGTCGTATTGCTCTTGGTGGTACTTTTCAGCGACCTTCAAGGTGATGTCGCGCGCTAGTCGCTGCTGGAGCCCCCGGATCGTGTCGTCTTCGTCGTTGTACAGGTGCCCGATCACGTCACGATTCGCCCGCACGATGATGCGCGATCCGTTACGACCGCCACGGGCGGCCTCACGCTGGATCTTTCTCAGGATCTCCTGGCCGATGGTGGAGACCGATTTGATACGTCCTCTTCCATCGCAGTAGGGACACGGGCTCGACAGGAGCCGTGCGAGGTTCTCTCGAGTCCGCTTTCGCGTCATCTCGACCAGACCCAGTTCAGAGATTCGAAGGATACTCGTTCGCGCTTTGTCGTGCGTGAGCGCGTCTTCGAGAGTGCGCGAGACCTTGCGGCGGTTGTCTGGATTATCCATGTCGATGAAATCGAGGATGATGATGCCGCCGATGTTGCGCATGCGCAGTTGGCTGACGATCTCCACGGCCGCTTCGAGGTTGGTCTTGAGAACAGTCTCTTCTTGGCTCCGCTTGCCTACGAATCGGCCGGTGTTCACGTCGATCATCGTCAGAGCTTCGCCCTGGTCGATCACAAGATATCCGCCCGAACGCAGCCAGACCTTGGACTCCATGGCTCGGTTGATCTGTTCTTCGACGCTGTAGCGATCGTAGATCGGCTCTACGTCGTCGTGCAGTGCTACGCGATCGGCGGCGTCGGGCATGAAGTCACGAACGAAGCGCTCTGTACGCTCAAACTCTTCTTGCGAGTCGAGCACGATCTCGTCGACGTCTGGGCTGAGCATGTCTCGGACGCAGCGCAACACGATATCGAGATCGCTGTGAAGTAGTTGCGGTGCTTTAGACTTGCCGCTCTTGTCGTTGATGGCGCCCCACGTCTTCTCGAGCGAGCGGATGTCGTCGACGATATCCTGCTTCGATAGCCCCTGGCTGGCGGTGCGGACGATGATGCCGCCTTCTTTCGGCCTGGCCCCACCTACGATGTCTCGCAGGCGCCGACGTTCGCGATCATCGCCGATTCGCTTGGAAACGCCGACCTGATGGCCCGTCGGCATGTAGACCAGGTATTTGCCCGGAAGCGACACGTGCGAAGTGATGCGCGCGCCTTTGGTGCCCATGGGCTCCTTGGCGATCTGTACGATGATCTCCTCGCCCTTGCGTAGCTTTTTCTCGATGGGTGTATGGTCGCGACCGGGCCGCGACTCTTCGTAGGAGACCTCGTCGCTGTCGATGTTGCCGGAATCGCGTCGCTGTTCCGCGGGGTTTATGACGTCCGCGGCGTGCAGGAATGCGGCCTTTTCGACGCCGAGGTCAATGAAGGCGGCCTGCATGCCGGGTAGGACGCGCAGTACCTTGCCCTTGTAGATATTGCCCGCGGCGGCGTCATCTCCGCTGCGCTCGATGTGAACCTCGGCCATGACGCCGTTTTCGAGTAGTGCAACGCGGACTTCGCTTCCCGAAGAATTGACGATGATTTGCTTTCGCACAGTTGCTCTCTTTTTCCGTGTGGGACGCGAATCGCGCTGTCGGCTCGGGCGGGGGTGCGCAGATGCCCCCCCAGCTGAGTGCGCCTGTCATTTATGCCGTGTTCGCGGTTGTCGGCAAAGCGCGTCGCGCAGTGCCGTTTCGGGCGCTCACCGGACGCGCAAAGCTAGCACAGCCCAATGCGGTATCAATGTTCTCCGCCTTGACTGCCGACCGGGCGCTGATAGCCTTTTTATGTGGCGATTTCTGCGATCTCGGGAGGGTTCCTTACTTCCAAGAGCCTGGTTCTGAACCGGTCATATCTGCCCGTGCACGTTACCACCGTCCGGCGGGCATTCTCGCTCCTGTACCGGGGAATCGCGAAGGCGGTGGACGAAGAGTACCGCACCTTCGATTTCCAGGACTGGTCCGAGCTTTCGACCTCGGGCTTCGACGCCGTGGGCATGGTCGGCGGGATCGTCCGGATTCCTCGCGTGATTTTGCTGACGACTTTCGACCGGGTACCTCGCCGCGACGTGCGTTTCAGCCGGCTCAACATTTTCGTCCGCGACGGCAACCGCTGCCAGTATTGCGGAAACCGCTACATGCGCAGCCAATTGAACCTTGACCATGTGGTACCGCGCACCGCCGGTGGCCTGACTACCTGGGAGAATATCGTCTGTGCGTGCCTGGACTGTAACCGTAAGAAGGGAGGCCGCACGCCGGCGCAAGCCGGTATGCGTATGCTCAAGGCGCCTACTCGGCCGTCCTGGACCCCCTTTATCGCGCGCAACCTAGGTGGGCCGGGCTATCGCGAATGGAAACCGTTCCTGAGAGGGATCGACGAAGCATACTGGAATGTGGAGTTGGATCGTGACGGTTGAGGGGGCGGTGCCCCAAAATAGGGACATGTGCCAGATTTACTTGACTATTTGAGGGTGCGCGTGGACAATTTTAGACAGTTTCCCCGACCGCGAGCCGCGTGGGCAGGGGTGTGGTGTGGTAGCTGCGGTAGGTGCGGTAGGTGAAGATTAAACGGCTTCAACTAGCAGGCTTCAAGTCCTGCATGGAGCGAACCGTCCTCGAGTTTCCTCGAGGCATTACTGGTATCGTCGGGCCGAATGGCTGCGGCAAGTCCAATATTGTAGATGCGTTGCGCTGGGTGCTCGGAGAGCAAAGCGCCAAACATTTGCGCGGCCAGACGATGGAAGACGTCATCTTTGCCGGCAACGAGCGCTATGGGCCGCTCGGTGCCGCCGAGGTTACGATTACCTTCGACAACGACGGCAGTCTCGAACACATCGAAGTCGAAAGTGTCGATGACGAGCCGGATATCGCCGCCGCCCTCAAGGACGTACCCGAGATCGAGGTCAGCCGCCGCCTCTATAGGTCAGGCGAATCCGAGTACCGCATCAATGGCCGAGTCTGCCGATTGCGTGACATCACCGAGCTGTTTCTCGGGACGGGCGTCGGGACGAAGGCCTACTCTATCATCGAGCAGGGCCGCGTCGGGCAAATCGTCGGGGCAAAGCCCGAGGAGTTGCGGCTCTTCATTGAAGAAGCGGCTGGGACCACGTTGTACCGCAGTCGCAAGCTGGCGGCCGAGCGAAAAATCGACCGCACGCGAAACAATCTCCTACGTGTCAGCGATATCGTCCATGAGCTCGAACGGCAGGCGGCCTCGCTCAAGCGCCAGGTTCGCGGCGCTGTACGTTACAAAGAACTGAAATCCAAAGAGGAAGAGCTAGACGGGCGCCTAACCGCCCATCGGTTGCGTTCGGTGGCCCTGCAGTCGGGGAAGGCCCAGGCCGAACTCGAGCAGGTGGTGGCGGGCGACGCAGCCCTTCGCGCTGCCGTTGCCGATGCGACGAAGCGACGCGATGCGACTCGAGCGCGGGGCGCCGAGAACGAGCGTGGGGCCGTCTCGGAGCAGCGCTCCTTCTACGAGGCCAAAGCGCGGCTATCGCACCTGGAGCAGGAACGTCGCCATCTTGGTGATCGTATCGATGAACTCGGCGTTGCGTGCGAACAGGGTGGCACCGAACTCGGCGAGGTAGAAAGTCGCCTGGCCGGTTGCGCCGACGATGAGCGCGCGGTGCTGACCGAGGCCGAAGAGCACCGCGAAGGGTTGGACAAGGTTGCGGGCGAGCGCAAACACGCCGAGAAGCTGGCCGGCGAGGTCGAAGCAGGACTGTCGAAGCTCGCTGCTGAACTCGAAGAGTCGAAGAGCGCACTCGTCGACGCTCTCGCCCGTCGAGCCTCGCTTACGAACGAGCGCTCGACGAACGAACGCTCGCGCGGCGAAATCAAAGTCCGCAAGCAACGGCTATCAGAGGAAGGGCAATCGCTCGATACGATCGTCGCACGGCTCGACTCTGACGTTTTTGCGGCCGAGGAGAAGGTTGAACGCCTCGGTCGTGAGTTCGACGAAGCCACGGGCGGCAAGCGGACGAGCGTGGTCGAGCTGGAGGAAGCACTCACCGCTAAGGCAACCAGCGCACGGGCTCTGGAACTTGCTCGCTCAGAGGTTACCGGTCTGGATTCCCGACTGTGCTCGTTGCGAGAGTTGAATGAAGGCTTTGTCGGATACGGTGAGGGTGTTCGAGCGTTCATGAGTAACGGAGGCATCGAGCGGACCGGCGCGGTTGGCGTAATCGCTGATGTTCTCGAGATCGACTCCGGGTACGAGCGTGCCGTGGCCGCGGTTCTTCAGGAACGGCTCCAGTACGTCATCGTGCCGGACTCCGATGCTGGTGTGGCCGGCGCGGCCTACCTTCGCGAAACCGGGGCTGGTCGTGCGAGCTTTATCCCCAAGAACCCGCGACGTACCGATGGTGACTCTTGTGCGACTCCGAACGGTTTCTCCTCACTGAGTGCACACGTTCGGGCGAAGCAGGGCTATAGCGAAACCGTAGCCGACTTGATGTCCGACGTCTTGGTAGCCGAGTCGCTCGAGCAAGCCACTAGCCAATGGCAGAGCAACGGCGCGCATCACACCTTTGTGACCAGGGAAGGCGAGATTCTTGCAGCTTCGGGGGTGGTAACCGGGGGTAGCGGACGACCGCTCGACGAAGGCATCCTCGTACGACGTTCGGAGGTCCGGGGTATCGAGGCCGATCTGCTCACTGCGAGTGCAGACGCTGAGCGCGTAGCCTACACGCTTTCCGTCGTGGACGCTCGGGCCGACGAGCTTAGCGATCATGTCGCGGGGCTGGATCGGCAGGTTCACGAGCTGGCTGTTGCCAAGGTTGCCGCTGAGGGCGAAGCGGAGCTGCAACGTCAGAACCTACGTCGTACACGCGAGCGTCGTGAAGCGGTTACCAGTGAACTGGCTGCCTATGACCGCGACAGTGCCGAACTCAGTCAGAGAGACCGGGAACTGGCGCGTGAAGTAGAAGACGCGGCAGGCGAGATCCGTCAGCGTGAGCGGCTGCTCGAACAAGATAGTGGCGAGCGCGGCCGACTCGAGAGTGAAAGAAAGACGCGCGCGGGCGCGCTTGAATCGCTGCGAGTTGGAGAGGCCGAGACAAGGCAGAAGCGCGAATCTTGCGAAATGCGTCTGGCGGCGGTGCGCCAGTCTTCCGCGGACTTCGCGTCCAGGCGCGAGAGCCTGGCGACGCGCCTGGGGCGTGACCGTCGTGAAGTCGAGGCGGCGAGCGAACGCCTCGCAGGCCCCGAGCTAAGTCTGGATAGTGCGCGCGAGGCGGTCGCTGCAGCCGAAGCGTTGCACCGTGCGGCCGACGAGCAGGTTGAGGCAGCCAACGCCGAGCTGACCCAGATCCAGTCGGAACTCGATCGGACCCTTGCCGAAATCGAAGTCGTGCGCGATCAGCGCGGGCGTATCGAATTGAAACTCAAGGAGTGCGATCTCGAACGACAATCGATTGAAAACGCGGCTCGCGAGCGTATGGGCGATGCCGTCGACGGTCTTGTGCGAACCGAGGGCGAGCTCGAGGAGGACGCCGCCGCGTTGGATGCCGAGCTCGAGAAGACCCGCAATTCATTGCGAAGACTCGGGCTGGTCAATGTAGGGGCGGTTGACGAACTCGAAGAACTAGAGAGTCGCTTGAACGAGTTGACCTCGCAACGTGACGACTTGGAGCAGTCAATCGAAGCCTTGCGCGGCACGATCTCGCGGCTGAACAGGTTGTCGCGCCAGCGATTCAGGCAGACGTTCGATTCGGTGAACGAGATTTTCCAAAAAACGTTCCCGAAACTCTTCCAAGGCGGCAAGGGGTGGCTAACGCTCACCGATGAGGCGAACCTTCTTGAGACCGGCGTCGAGATTTTCGTGCAGCCGCCCGGCAAGAAGCTGGGCAATCTAAACCTGCTTTCGGGCGGAGAGAAAGCGCTGACGGCCGTGTCGCTCATCTTCTCGTTGTTCCTACACAAGCCGAGTCCTTTCTGCGTACTCGACGAGGTCGACGCTCCGCTGGACGATGCGAACATTGGCCGCTTCGCGGGCATGGTGTCGGAAATGTGCGCGCGCTCGCAGTTCGTAATCATCACGCACAACAAGCGAACGATGGAGGCGTGCGACATGCTCTACGGAGTCACTATGCGTGAGCCGGGCATTTCGAAGATCGTCTCGGTTGAGATGAGCCGGCGAGTCGAACTCGAGGAAGGCGATTCTACAGCCGATTCCTCGGCGGCCCCGCAGCAAGAACCGTCGGAAACTCCGTCTGTCTCGGCCTAGAGACCCGTCGCCGCAGCCGAGTTGACCGGCTCTCTTCGCCGTACTCCCTATACACAGGGCGGTTTGACAGCGCTTTTCGCGGACTACTAAACTCGCTCTGCAAGTCGTAGCTTAGATGGGCGAGCTAAGAGTATGAAACTAAAGGCGTTACGTCGTTTAGAGAAAGGGGTGGAGGAACTGGCGGGCCGTTTCGACAAGGCAGTCGAGCGCCATTCCCAGCTGAGCAGCGCTCTGGCGAAGAGCCGCGAACAGGTCGAACGATTGAAGGCCGAGCTCGCCGGCTATCGCAGTGAGCGCAAGAGCACCAAGAAGAAAGTCGATGCGCTGCTCAAGCGCTTTGACTCCTTGGGGGTGGATTGGGAGCAGGCTGAGTGATGATGCGCGACATCCCGATCGATATTGCCGGCCAGGAGATCAAAATCCGCAGCGATGAGGATGAGGATTATGTACGATCTCTAGCTGTGTTCGTCGACGCGAAGATCAAGGAACTTCGGGAGGGGCAGAAAGGGGTGACCACCCTCAATTTGGCATTGACTGTCGCCTTGACGATTGCCGACGAGCTGCACAAACTACAGGAGTCGGGTTTAGACATCGATGGTACGCTCAATAGCCTCTCAACTCGCATTGAGTCGGCGATTGCCAGCATCGATCAAGTAGCCGACTGAGAAATTGCTGATACGGCCCCTGTGGTGTTCGTGACTACAGGCGACAGAGCTCAGACCGTTAAGCGTTCGAAAGGGAGCCCACCTTCGGTTGCCGCTGGACGGGCGAAAGCCCCCCGGTTGCTAGCGGCCGAACACCAAGCACCCACCTGGTTTATCCAGGGTCCGAGCGACACGCCTCGACGGCACTAATGGGGGCCTTTTCATTCGGCGTTACAGAAACGTGCGATGTCAGCCACGAACCAAGCCAAGAAGACAGCGCGTGCGCTTATCGACGAACGCCTTGCGCGGCTGGGTGGCGAGGAGCGCGGACTTGCCGACCAACGAGTATGCCGGGCCGTCGAGTCGCTTCGCGATTACGAAGCGGCACAGCAGGTAGTCGCTTATCTGGCGCTTCGCGACGAGGTTTGTATGCGATCGTTACTCGCCGCCGCCGTCGCTTCCGGCAAGCAGGTCTACGTGCCGGTGGTGGGGCCTGCGGGAACGCTCACGTTCTCGCGCTGGTTGCCCGAGAGCAAACTCAAGCGTTCCGACCTTGGAGTCGAAGAACCCCTCACCGGAGACTCTCCGCAGGCGCGGCCCACGTTGAGTATCATACCGGGACGGGCGTTCGACCGGAGCCTCAACCGGCTGGGTCGTGGGGGAGGGTACTACGATCGAGCCATGTCGGAACTCGAGCGGCTCGGGCCCACGGTGGGTGTCGCCTACGAATGCCAGCTCGTCGACTCGGTGCCTACCGACTCCACAGACCGACCCGTTGGACTGCTGGTTACGGACGCGGCAGTGTACCGCGCCAATGCCGACTAGTCCGCCATTCGCACTGCGAACGTAGCGCGCGACGCGATGAACTAGTAAGGATACGAACGACGTGAGCATCACGATCGACGAACAACTCAAGCTGATCAAGCTCGGCTGCGCAGAACTCATCAGCGAAGATGAGCTTCGGCGTAAACTCGAGCGTGGGAAACCGCTGCGGGTGAAGGCCGGATTTGATCCCACTTCGGCCGACCTGCATCTCGGGCACACGGTCGTGATGCACAAGCTTCGTCATTTTCAGGAGCTGGGTCATCAGGTCCTGTTCTTGATCGGTGACTTCACTGCTCGCATCGGTGACCCGACTGGGCGGTCCGAGACGCGTCCCACGATTAGCACGGAGGAGATAGTGGCCAACGCTGCCACCTATCAAGAACAGGCTTTCAAGATCCTCGACGAGTCCAAGACCGAGGTTATGTGGAACGGCACATGGATGGATGCGATGAGCGCCGCGGATCTCATTCGGCTCGCCGGCGAGTACACGGTTGCCCGTATGCTCGAACGAGACGATTTCGAGAAACGATACCGCAGCGAGAGACCGATCAGCATTCACGAGTTCCTTTATCCACTGGTGCAGGGCTACGACTCGGTGGCAATGGATGCGGACGTAGAACTTGGCGGCACGGATCAGAAGTTTAATCTGCTCGTTGGTCGCGAGCTTCAGCGAAGCCATGGGAAGGAACCGCAGGTCGTGCTGACCATGCCGCTGCTCGAAGGTCTCGACGGGGTGCACAAGATGAGTAAGTCTCTCGGCAATGCGGTGGGTATTACTGAGAGTCCGGCTGAGATCTACGGGAAGATCATGTCGATCTCCGACGAGTTGATGCTGCGATACTACGAACTCCTGAGCGACTCGGGATCGCAAGCCATCGCCCAGCTCAGCGACGGTTCGCTTCACCCGATGGAAGCGAAGAAGGCGATCGCCGCCGAGATGGTCGCGCGCTACCACGGTGACCATCAAGCGGTACAGGCTCGCGCTGACTTTGAATCGCAGTTTCAGAAGGGGGGATTGCCCGACGAGGTACCCGAAGTGGATTGGGCCGAGACCGATGTCGGGCCGGTGTGGATCTGCCGACTTCTCAAGGAAACGGGACTGGCCAAGTCCAATGGCGAGGCGCGCCGCCTGATTAGTCAGGGGGGTGTGCGTATTGACGACGAGCGCGTCTCCGATGCAGATTTTCAGGTGCCGGCCGTAGGAAAACCGTTAGTTCGAGTCGGAAAACGACGTATATTGAGGATCAATTTTGGGAGCTAGCAGCCGGCAGTGAGTCGACGCCGGGCGAAGAAGCGCTCTCTCTGTGAAAAAAGGCGCCTATTCGCCCCCCAATAGTTGACTCGCAGTGGAGGGCTTCCTATAAGTCTCTGGCTCTGCCGAGAGCGATCCGGGTCTTTGAAAACTGAATAGTGGCTGTTTCGAGCATCTCTTTGAGATGGTCGGGACATAAAGCCTTGTCTGCAGCAGAGCGGACAACCGTCCATTCAAGAGCGTGGGTGAGACCTTCGGGTTTCATCTACATCAAACTGGAGAGTTTGATCCTGGCTCAGAACGAACGCTGGCGGCGTGCCTAACACATGCAAGTCGAGCGAGAAAGTTACCTTCGGGTAGCGAGTAGAGCGGCGCACGGGTGAGTAACACGTAGGTAATCTACCTCAAGGTCTGGAATAACTAGAGGAAACTCTAGCTAATGCCGGATAAGACCACAGCCCCCTCGGAGGCAGTGGTCAAAGGCGGCCTCTTCTTGAAAGCTGTCGCCATGGGATGAGCCTGCGGCCCATTAGCTTGTTGGTGAGGTAACGGCTCACCAAGGCTGTGATGGGTAGCTGGTCTGAGAGGATGATCAGCCACACTGGGACTGAGACACGGCCCAGACTCCTACGGGAGGCAGCAGTGGGGAATATTGCGCAATGGGGGAAACCCTGACGCAGCGACGCCGCGTGAGTGATGAAGGCCTTCGGGTCGTAAAGCTCTGTCGTAAGGGAAGAACGGGTTGCAGGTTAATACCCTGTAGCATTGACGGTACCTTACAAGAAAGCACCGGCTAACTCCGTGCCAGCAGCCGCGGTAATACGGAGGGTGCGAGCGTTGTTCGGAATTACTGGGCGTAAAGAGAGTGTAGGCGGCTAATTAAGTCTGGTGTGAAAGCCCGGGGCTCACCCCCGGAAGTGCGCTGGAAACTGGTTAGCTAGAGTATGGGAGAGGGAAGTGGAATTCCTGGTGTAGCGGTGAAATGCGTAGATATCAGGAGGAACACCGGCGGCGAAGGCGGCTTCCTGGACCAATACTGACGCTGAGACTCGAAAGCGTGGGGAGCAAACAGGATTAGATACCCTGGTAGTCCACGCCGTAAACGATGGGCACTAGGTGCCGCGGGTATTGACCCCTGCGGTGCCGCAGCTAACGCATTAAGTGCCCCGCCTGGGGAGTACGGTCGCAAGATTAAAACTCAAAGGAATTGACGGGGGCCCGCACAAGCGGTGGAGCATGTGGTTTAATTCGACGCAACGCGAAGAACCTTACCTGGGTTAGACAACGGTGGACCGTCCTAGAGATAGGATTTTCCCTTCGGGGACTGCCGGTTCAGGTGCTGCATGGCTGTCGTCAGCTCGTGTCGTGAGATGTTGGGTTAAGTCCCGCAACGAGCGCAACCCCTACCTCTAGTTGCCATCATTTAGTTGGGCACTTTAGAGGGACTGCCGGCGTTAAGCCGGAGGAAGGTGGGGACGACGTCAAGTCCTCATGGCCCTTATGCCCAGGGCTACACACGTGCTACAATGGCCGGTACAGAGGGCCGCGAAGCCGCAAGGTGGAGCAAATCTCACAAAGCCGGCCTCAGTTCGGATTGGAGTCTGCAACTCGACTCCATGAAGGTGGAATCGCTAGTAATCGCGGATCAGCATGCCGCGGTGAATACGTTCCCGGGCCTTGTACACACCGCCCGTCACACCATGGAA
>Ga0315336_1001150_pt1 | contig 55976 bp, 41 predicted proteins | sample ASW5metaG_FD_204512 | JGI IMG/M metagenome (GOLD analysis project Ga0315336, IMG submission 204512) | Ammonia-oxidizing marine archaeal communities from Monterey Bay, California, United States - ASW #5 | ecosystem: Environmental > Aquatic > Marine > Intertidal zone | place: USA: California...
AGAATTCTGAGAATAAGATACTGGCGTTGGTGGTTTCATAATCCACAATAGCACCACAATCTCCCGGATCGTTATTAACGGTAATATCTGCCGGACAGGTAATTTCCGGTGGGACATTATCTTCCACGGTGACATTGGCCGTACATGTATCTGTATTTCCACCTTCATCGGTTACAGTTAACGTAACTACAACTACGCCTATATCACCGCAATCAAAATTGGTTTGACTTGCACTAAAAGTGATCGCGCAATTGTCTGTAGAACCGCCGTCCAGTTGATCGGCCGTAATGGATGCATTTCCTGTGGCATCCAATTGAACAGTGATGTCCTGACAAACAGCGACTGGCGGCATATCATCAATAACCAGTACATCTGAAGTACAGGTCGAGACATTTCCATTAACATCGGTCACTGTTAAGGTGACGACATTAATTCCAATATCCGCACAAGTGAAATCGGTTATATCAATACTCGTTGATGCAATACCACAATTATCTGTGGAACCGGCATCTATATCGGCGACTGTAATGCTAGCATTACCCGTACCATCCAGAACAACCTGAACTGGTCCTGCACCTATACCCATAAAGTTTACTCGGAAGTTGATCAGCTGACCTGTGTCTCCAGTAAACTGGTCCTGGATATTCAAAGTCCAGTCACCCAGGATATCTTCTCCTGCAAAGGTTGCGGCAAACGTGCCTCCTTCAGGCTCGAAAATTCCTGTAAACGGAGGAGAACCTGAATTAATGTTCGCACCACCATCCTGGAAGACAGTACCTATATAGTCATTTCCACCACCACCAGCTTGATCGGCTAAGAACAGGGTAGTTCCCATAGGTGAGGTAAGGGTAATATCCAAATCTCCGTCGAAGGTATGGTTGAGATCCAGTTCCACGGAACTAAGATTATAGTCAACACCAACGAGTCCGGATAATCCAACCGTTGCTACGGAAGGAGTCATAGCCCCCGCAGATCCACTGGCAGGAATAGGTTGGCCTAATGGCGATCCCTGTTCCGAAGGATTCAATGCCGGTCCTACAGCACAAACCGCATTGGGTGGTTCGTTATCGACCACTGTAACATCGAAGCTACAGGTGGCTGTATTTCCTGCTTCATCTATTGAAACATATGTATTGGTAGTGGTTCCAACCGGGAAGTCACTTCCACTGGGAAGTCCTGCGGTTTGAGTGAACACCGGACTGTCATATTCAAATTCTACACGTCCCTTATTAGGATTCACACCAGAAGGCTCAGTGAAAAACGTTCCATCAGGAGCCGCTGCCAAATGAATGTCTGTTTGCGAACCTAATCTATTTATAGGTACGTTGATCCCGTTAATAACCATTGGGTTACCACTGGCATATGAATTGGTACTGTTGGTTCCTCTGGTTCCAAGTATACCTATAATATCACCTTGTGATACCGGAATACTCACCGGGATATAGTTATTTCCAGGTGTTAGACCGGACCAATGAAGTAAAGCATCATAACTACTGGTTCCGGGGAAGTTAGCAGGTATGGAAGCAAAACGCATTACCTGAACATTCTGATCGGCACTGGAAGCCGAATTGGGAACTCTCAATCCTGTCATTACGAAATCGGCCGGGGAAACGAAGTAGTAACCTCTTGCCAAACCTGTAAAGGTTCCGGTTTGACCCGGTATTTGACTTGTTCCTGTGGCACAGTTGTCCGTACCTGTTATCGTATAATTCACAACGGCACTACAAAGGCCGGGATCGTTATTTACTGTAATATCTGCCGGACATGTGATCGTCGGATCTTCAACATCGTTGACAGTTACATCAAAACTACAAGTAGCTGTGTTTCCTGAAGCATCAGTTACCATAAATGTATTGGTAGTGGTTCCCACAGGGAATACCGTACCACTGGCTTGACCCGCAGTTTGTACCGTTATAGCGGCGGGACAATTATCGGTTCCCGTAGGAGTAGCATAAGTGACCGTCGCGCCGCAAACACCTGGGTCATTATTCACAATGACATCGGCGGGACACGCTATAACCGGATTTTCCGTATCACTAATAGTCACATCAAAACTACAAGTAGCAGTATTTCCACTGGCATCAGTTACCACAAATGTATTGGTAGTGGTTCCCACTGGGAAGACCGTACCACTAGCCTGTCCCGCGGTTTGCATTAAGGTTGCACCAGGACAGTTATCACTGAACGCAACGCCATAAGTTACTGTGGCACCACAAACTCCTGCGTCATTATTAACTGTAATATCGGCAGGACATCCAATGATAGGATCTATATTATCTTCGACAGTGACTGTCGCAGTACACGTGTCGGTCTGACCCACGCTATCGGTGACTGTCAAAGTTACGGTCACAGGGCTGCCAACATCGGCGCAAGTAAATGCACTTGGACTTACCGATAAGGTAACTGGCCCTTCGGGGTCACTAGAACCTCCATCTACATCGGCTCCTGTTATAGAGGCATTTCCAGCACTATCCAATTGCACAGTAATATCCATACAAACAGCAGTAGGAGGTGCATCACACAATCCAAATTCAAGGTTCTCCACTAACTCGCCTGCCGAAGTAGCACCTTCAATTTCAATCCGACCTATGGGTCCGTCGGTGAGCACACCAAAGAAGTTTTCCGTATTAGCCGGATTGACCAGGGTAAAAGTATCTGTCAAAACTCCACCCGAATCAAATACTCTAAAATCGGTACTTCCGGACGAAACATTCAAAATATCCATACCAGCAGCACGCACATTCGGATCTGTAAATGTGATGATGGTGAACTCCGCGAAGAAGTTGGCACCCACGGCATCACTGGTATTGGTAGTGAAACCGGTTCCCAGTGCTACCACTCCACCGGTGGCGGTTACACTAGGTGTAATTATAAATCCAGGAATGATCTCTCCAGCGGGATAGCAGGCACTTCCCGTAGAGTCAACGAAGTCACACGCTACAAGTCCTCCGGGGGGAGGGCCTCCGGTAAAGTCTTCGAGTGGAAGACCCGGACCGGGACAGGCTGCCTGAAATGCAGCTCTACTGGTGTAACTCGAAGTTACGGCTCTGGTTTGGCCTGGAATTACCTGGCTGTTGACAATTTCTGTGTTATAATTACTGGCATTCGGCAATGTAGAAAGATCGGCGTCAGAAAATGAGACCGCCTCTTGCGCATTTATTGTTCCGAAAAGATAAAACAACGAGATGACAATGAGTTGCGTAATTTTTTTCATAATCAAAAATGGAATTTGTTAGTAGAAAGTAAATTACATTTTTATAAGTGTTAACAAAACTATATTAGCTTAACAACTTATATTCACGTTATAATGCGCGTTAGAAAGTAAAATACGAACATATACGTTAATAATAATAAAATGATTAGCTTGTTTCGGCTATTATTACGAATAGATAATCGCACTTCAACTGCTACTATTCACTCGATGTATAGTAGTCAACAAAAAGAGATAGAATGGGAACTGATAAAAATTCATTCTTCACTACAAACGGATGTCTAGTAGGTCGGATTCACTGGAAATAGAGGTTTCCTCGTATTGCAAAACCCATCCCATTGAGCTGGTAAGCACATAAATTTTCTGCAGCTCAGAAATGAGCCTGTTTTCGGCATTGGTCACAAGCGAAGATGCCATGATCGTTTTCCGAAGTGAATCTTCCACCTGAACTTTTATTTTGTTGTAATCCTCGGCTTCAAACTGATTGAGATAATCCTGCTGCAGATCGTAGTATTCAATATTGGGATTGATGGAGAGTTCCGGTTCCGGGATGCTGGTAAGAGTCACTGTTTTGGTCGTTTCGTCTATTTGGGTTTCGATCAAACTAAGATCGTAGGCAATGGTGGCCTCCGCATTTACAATGACGATCGCCTTTTTCTTTGCTGAAAATATATCAAAGTATAAGGTCTTTAAATCTTCGTAGGTATACACCTGAGCAAAACTACCTTCGGTTACTACCAGTTTCCCTACGTTGTTTAATTGTTTCTGAATTAAAGCCGAATGTTCACGCAGCTGTGTCTTCTCATCGCGCTGGTGCTCACAATAGCGTAAAAAAAACACAATAATTAATGCCAGGACACTTCCGAAGAGAATCTTACGCATGACGTAATTTTTCAGAAAGATAGGGAAAAAGGAACAAGGGATATTCGATTAACGATTGAAGATATGAGTTTTGGTTGTTGAGTCTAGGGTTGACATCTTCGTGCCTCGAGCATCGTGCTTCCAACCATTCTTATATAGGTAGGCCACTGACTTCGGACTCCCGACTTCCGATTTCGGACTTTTACCCCCCTACAAATCATACTTCACCACAAACATCAAAATACGCGGCAGTACAAAATACTGATTGGTGGTATTGAACTGATCGTTAAAGCTGTCGTTATTCGTGAATTGCGTGTTCAATATGTTGGATGCCTGCACCGAAAATTCCCAAGGACTTTCACCCTTTTGATAATAAAGCGTGGCATTTACAAAAGAGTATTCGTTCTTGATGGATTCGGCTTTGTCCGTATAATTATAAAAATCCCAATTCGCTGTTAAAGAGAAATGCTTCAAGAAATTGACGTCCATATTAGCAAAAGGTCGGTTGGTGAAAAAGGTCTGTTCCAAACCACCGTTGTCATATTTGTTGACCGTATAGTTGTAACCCACTTCAAAATTGGGCCACTCTCTAAAACTACTGCGCAAACTGGCGGTGTAATTTTGAGTGAAGCTCTCACTTTTGCGAATAGAACTGGTCGCACCCTGACCTCCGGTAGTTCTATCTTCGATGATGTTGTTCGATTTGTTTAATGATAAATTACCACTCGCACTAAACTGGATCCGTTTTATTCTCTTACTGAATCGCAGGCGAGCTGAAAAACTTTCATCCGGAAAATTGCTATCCACATTAATAGGAGTAGTCACCTGATTAATAGCTACAATGTTCGTACTGCTCTTAATGCCCTCGATGCTGCGGCTGTAGTTCAAGGAACCATTGACATTGGTATAGTTGAACATATTAAAACTGAAATAGGAAAGGCTGTAGGTATGAGATAACGAATTCTCTAAGAAACGGTTTCCTCGGAACAGTCTATTGTAATTATTAAAGACATAGGCCCGTGCGAAGTCATTCACATCGGTATACTGTGCCGAGATGCCGTAATTAAAACGAAGGCTTTCACTCTTTTTGATCTGAAAAATAGCAAATAGATCTGGTAAAACCATCCAGTCATTCTGACTTTCAGAGGTCCCTAACTGAGTATTCTTAATATTGTAATTGTGCAAGGTTGCTCCGGGGGTAAAAATAAATTTCCCGGTCTTTACCTTATAATGGAATCCCAAAAAGAGATCGGTAAAGCCATATTCTACATCGTTCTCCAAAGTTTCGGTCGTACCATCAATAGGAAGCGATGTCGTAAGATCCATCCGATTGCCATTGGTCAACAGTTGAAAAATATTAGAATTGAATTGCTGATTGCTTAAGGTGGATCCCAGGGTCACATTGATGTTGCTGGTATTATTGAGTACGTGATAGTAATCAACCTTGGCATCAAACTTTTGAGATACAATATTCTTTTCCTGATTGATATTAAATCTATTTTGAGTAGTGTCCACAGGTAAGATACCCGGAAATGGAAGCAGGTCCGTTATCGCATTATAGAACGGATCCTCATCCTGCCATAGATGCTGGGCCTGTCCTGCAAAAATGTTTTTATCATCAAGCGTTAAGTAGGCATTGATATTCTGATTAACAGAGGTGGGAGTGTTCTCCATTCCCTCGGTAATGTCGTTATTAAGTCCGTCGAACACGGACAAGGTGTTGGCCTCTTCGGTTTGTTTGGAAGTTTTAACCAGAGCGTCGTAGTCTATTTGAAAGTTGGTGTTCGGCTTGTAAACACTACTTAGTTTTAGCATCCCCAACTGGTTTCTCTGATCGGTATCACTACTCGTATTTTCAACCGTCCCGGTAGATATGTACTGTCGTATCGCATTGGTAACAATATTCGTTTTATTATCACTCAAAATGGCAAATCCGCTCACATCCCATTTTTCTGTAGCTCTCCAGCTAAAGTTTCCAGCCAGGAAATTAGTTTCAATCGAATTGGCTCGATTATTTTGCGCCACGGCAAATCCTAAATCATTGGTGGAAATATTGAAGTTGGTTCCTCCCCCCCGATTGAAATTCCGAAAGCCACCTGTAAAGTTGAAATAGTCCCGCCAAGTAAAAGGCACTTCGCCCATATCATTAAAATCGGTGATAAAGTTGAGACTATACTTCGGGCTGTAGTAGAACAGTTTAGGGTGGACCAAATATCGGGCATCTTCCTCATCGTCAATCCCTGCACCGGCGGTTACTTCACCAAACCAAAAGTTTTTCTTTCCTTCTTTCAGCCTTATATTGATCGCCACATTGTCCTGGTCGTTCCCTATCCCACGCATTTGGTCCACTTCGTTGTAATTCCGAAGGACTTCTACTTTGTCAACCGCATCGGCGGGAATGTTCTTGGTGGCCAGTTTTGAGTCGCCGTCGAAAAAATCTTTCCCTTCCACCATCACCTTAGATACTGTTTTTCCTTCCACTTCAATCTCACCTTCGTCGTTTACCTCAACTCCTGGCAGATTTTTCATTACATCTCCCAGCTTTCGTTCGTCCCCACGATTAAAAGAATCTGCGTTGTACACAATGGTATCGCCTTTGACGGTCACTGGCATTTCATAAACGATCTCGACACCGTCAAGCTGTTCGGCCAGTTGGTTTAAGGTAAAGTCTATGGTCATATTTTCTGAATCGGCCGGAACATTCACCACTTTTTCGGCATTGGAATATCCTAAGAAACTTGCCTTCAATACATAGGTATTGTCCTTTGCCAGATCCAACTGAAAGCGACCCTCTCCATTACTAATCGCATAGGACTCTATGGCGCCTGTTTCTTGAACAGTGGCGATCACATTGGCAAATTCTAAGGGTTTTCCAATAGAATCGGAAATGGTTCCGCGAACCTTGATGGATTGTGCAAAGCTGGTCGCTGTAAGTAGCAACAAAAGGAAATAAATTAGTTTTTTCATGTTTTTTTGATGATGAATTAAGAACAAAGAGTCCCTACCCTCTTCCACAAGAGCGCATGTATGACACTACAATGATCTATGATTATTGCCCACCGAATCTACGTCCTCCACCTCTTCGGCCATCTCCTCGGCCTCTAAAATTCTCCCGCATTTCGTCCATTTTATCTTTGACAATTTTGTTGTACTCCTCGCGAGAGACTTCTTTACCCGCATCGGGTGCTTCTATTTTATCAGCTTCATTTGGATTTAATACGATCTTGGAACAAAGGATGGTCGTTCTGTCCACATTCATTTCTAATATCAATCCCGGTAAACCGGCATACTCCCCCGGGCCATTTTTCACAGGGATCTGAGGTGTGAACCAGGCTGTTACCAATACTTCTTTCGGCACTTCGATCTCGTCGAACGGATCTGTTTCGGTTTTAGTGCTATCTACAACTTCTTCCCCTTCTTTTTTCTCGTCGTTATCGCGATCCCCGCCACGCCTCCTTCTTGCCATACTAAAGTCGTTGGGGTCTACCTCCTTCATTGCCGTCGCTTTGATCGCCAGATATTGCCCAATTTGTTTGGACTCCTTCCCCACTTCCCATTGTAAATTAGTTATGGTGTCGTTTACTAAGAATTGCTTGCCAAAAAACTCTCGCTCCTCGAGGATCTGATTCTGCTCCAGATTCTTGTATTGTTTCCCCGCAGAAAAACTACTCATCATCATTCCAAACCCGCGGCCACCAGCACCGGCTTCCAATTTTTCCTCCTCCTTATAAATGGACTCGTTGCCATTAAAGGTTAGAATATAGGTTTTCTCCAGCATGCTTTTCATGCGTTCGGCGATCTGGCGTTTTTGGTCTTCGCTCATTTGGCGTCCTCCAAAATCTCCCATATCTACCGTGGTTTTAGACTCGTAATAGGCCTTACCACTAATGTTTTGGGCGATCCCAGAAAAAGAAAATAAAAGAACAACTGCTACGAATAGAAATTTCATGGATATTAATTTAAATGGATTCAAAGTTATTATAATATCCTTAGACTAAAGTTTTTTACAACAGTTTCATTTGTTAATTTATTTTATCCACCTATTCGTATTTCAATTTCGTTTCCGTCGCCACTTTTACGTCTGCTGTCGCTCTCATAGCGCTCGCTCATCTCGTCCATCTTCTTTTCCATGATCTCATCGAATTCGTCCTGTGTTACCACTTTTCCTGCCGTTGGTTCTTTTATATTCACACCTTTGCTTGGATTTAGCACTACTTTACTACAAAGGATGGTCATTTCGGCATCGTTGACCTCGAGGATCAATCCGGGTAGTCCACCATAAGCGCTTGGACCATTTTGAACCGGAATTTGTGGAGTATACCAGGCAGTTACCGTAATGGTTTCCATTTGTTCTACATCGGCCTCTTTTTCTTCATTTTCTTCCTCTTTTTTAACATCGGGACCTGTTCTGCGCGTCATCACTCTTGGCATAGGACGCTCATAGGTGTAGGTGGCTTTGAAACAGGTATACTCACCTATATTCTTAGTTTCCTTTTCCATGACCCAGTCTCGTTTGGTGATTTGATCTTTAATGAGAAACTGTTTGCTGAAATTCTCACTCTGATTGGCAAAACGATCCTCCTTGGTATTTTTATACAGCACATCACCCTCGCCACCACCTACTACTACCATTTCTACCTGCATTCCACCGCCAATGTGATTCCCTTTATCGTCGAGTTTAGGAACCTCTTTGTAGATGGATTCGTCCTCCGTGAATTCGAGGGCATATTCCTTTTCCATTTGTTTTTTCAACATTGCCATAAGTCGTTCGGTCATCGCATCGTTCATTTGAGAGCTATCCAAATGGATCTCCATTTTGCGCTGGGTCTTGTAAGTAGCATTGCCCTTGATCTTCTGCGCCTGTAATTCCGAAGAAAACATAAAAGTCAACAGGAGGCTTAGGCTAATCAATATTTTCATAATGGTATTGTTTAAATTGTTCCCTACAAATATGCAAAGGATTTGTGTTTCATAAAGTTAATCAATGTTAACGAGTGTTAAGCCATTTGGTGATCATAGGCATAAGGCTGTACTTTTGGAATGATGAACGGATTGAAATACAACAGCATCGTATATTTTATTAGTCTGGTAATTCTGGCCACCTTGTGTATACAGGTGTATTGGAACTCTAAAAATTACCAAAGCGGGAAACAGCAATTGATTAACGATGTGCAAACTAGTTTGGATAATGCGGTTGACCAATATTACACAGGCCTCGTAACCGAAGGACCCTTTGGGATCATGAAAGATAGTATTCGAATCCGCACCAATTCCGGTCATTTTCGCGATTCGATCAATATAGATACCGTCTGGTTGGAAGATTCAAAAATCTATAGTAATGACTCCATTGATGATATTATTACGATCATGCAAACAAGAAGATCGGATAGTCTGGACATTAGCCTGTCTTTTACTGATTCCAACTTTGTTAGTAATTCAAAAAGTCCCATTTTCGAATTAATTTCCGGCTCCAAGAATCCTATAAGGGAATTGTCCTCCAAGATCTTTGTTTCTGTTTCTGAAGAAAATCTGTCGCTACAAAAGATCGACAGTCTTTTTTTAGAAGAATTGGATAGAAAGAACATCGCCGTTGATTATGGGCTTAGCCATAAGGGAATGCTCATGAAAGAAGAAACGCTGAGACCCGAAATTATTGAAAAGTCCTCGTTGGAAACAATATCCAAGTCGCCGTATTTCTTTCACAATAATGAGTTGAAGGCCCACTTTACCAATGTGACCCTGGCCGTGTTGAAACGAAATCTATTGGGGATCTTACTCTCTTTTCTTTTAGTAGCGTCTGTGGTATTTTGTTTGATCTACCTTTTAAAGATCATTCAACGTCAAAAACAATTGGCCGAAGTAAAAAACGACCTCATTAGCAATATCACGCACGAGTTTAAAACTCCCATCGCGACCATTGGTATTGCTATGGAGGCCATTCAAAATTTTAATGCCGAAAATGATTCCGAAAAAAATCTTCGGTATGCCAAGATCTCCAAGGAACAGGTGGAAAAACTGAATATGATGGTTGAAAAATTATTGGAAACCGCTACTCTGGACAGCGAAAAACTCAAATTGAATCTCGAATCGCACGACTTACATAATTTACTGGAAAGAGCATCGAGTAACGAAGCGTTGTCCTTGGGAGAAAAGAGAATCACTTTTTCTTCTTCGGAAGAATATGTGGCTTATCCAATCGATGTGTTCCATTTTGAGAACGCCATCAACAATATCATTGACAACGCTGTAAAGTATGGAGGTAATGAGATTTCGGTGCAACTTCAGGAACAAAAAAATATATTGGAAATAATCATAAGCGACAATGGAACTTCACTCACCGAAATTCATAAAAAACAGATCTTTGAAAAATTCTACCGTGTACCAAAAGGAAATACACACGATGTGAAAGGCTTCGGAATTGGCCTGTATTATTCGAAAAAGATCATCGAAAAACACGGCGGATCTATTTCCGTGAGCGTACAACCTACTACTCAATTTAAGATCACCCTTCCGTATGGATAGTCTCGCAAAAATACTATTGGCCGAGGACGAACCGGCTCTAGGGCAGATCGTCAAGGAAAGTCTGGAAACTAAGGGGTTTAGTGTTTTCTTGTGCAAAGATGGTAGCGAGGCACTAGACACCTATTACAAGGAAAAGCCACAGCTATTGGTGCTGGATGTTATGATGCCAAAGAAAGATGGGTTTACCTTGGGCAAAGAAATTCGAATGCAGGATCCTGAGATTCCAATCATTTTTCTTACGGCCAAATCGCAGACTCGAGATGTGGTGGAGGGCTTTAGCTTGGGCGGAAATGATTATTTGAAAAAGCCTTTTAGCATGGAAGAGCTTATTGTTCGCATCAAAAATTTGCTGCGACAAAAGGACAACAATGAAGTGGAACCGGTTGCCATTGGGGACTATCAATTTTTATTTCGGCAACAAACGCTTCGGTATATGAGCGAGGATCCCACTAAACTTACCCATCGCGAAGCCCATCTGTTATATCACTTACACAATAATAAGAACCAGGTGCTGGACCGCTCCATCATTCTAAAAAAACTATGGGGCGACGACGATTTCTTTAATGCCCGAAGTATGGATGTGTTCATCACCAAATTACGTAAGAAACTCAAACGTGATGACAGTGTTCAGATCATCAATGTGCGTGGTTTCGGTTACAAATTAGTCTGCTAGTGCTTCGCCCCATAGATGGGGTGGTTGTTTGAAAAAAAATGATCCTTTCCTTTCGTTTTTTTTCAAACTTTGCGTTACTCTCCCTACTTTTCAACGCCCGAAGTATGGATGTGTTCATCACCAAATTACGTAAGAAACTCAAACGTGATGACAGTGTTCAGATCATCAATGTGCGTGGTTTCGGTTACAAATTAGTCTGCTAGTGCTTCGCCCCATAGATGGGGTGGTTGTTTGAAAAAAAATGATCCTTTCCTTTCGTTTTTTTTCAAACTTTGCGTTACTCTCCCTACTTTTCAACGCCCGAAGCATGGATGTGTTCATCACTAAATTACGTAAAAAGCTGAAGCGTGATGACAGCGTTCAGATCATCAACGTTCGAGGGTTTGGGTATAAATTAGTGTTTTAGTGGATTAGTTTGGTAGTGGGTTAGGCCAACTATCTTTGGACTTTCGACCTCCGACTTTAGACCTTTAACTTCATGCTTCGTGCGTAACTATTACACAAAGTTTCTCAAAGTGCCTCAAAGGTTCACAAAGAGAATTGGCCAAATTGACTCCCGACTACCGACTTCCAACTTCCGACTTCGGACTTCGGACTTCGGACTTCGGACTTCGGACTTCGGACTTTAGACCTTAAACCTCAAACTTCCAACTTTTTAACCCTAAAGATTCTTCGCTGCGCTCTGAATGACACTATACCGACTTCCTGCATCCAAAATCGAAAATCGTAAATCCCCAATCGTAAATACTTCTGGCCTCATTTTTGTATCTTGCCTTTGTATGAGAGTCCTTACCATTTTGTTGTTTATCACTTGCTTCGTTAATGCTCAGGAGCTCAAATTGGAGTCTTCTAAATCCGTGACTGTTGATCAATTTGTGGGTTATGATTCGTACGGACATTTCTATTTTATCCAGGACGGTGTATTGCACAAGCAGGGAGAACTAGGGAACTTCGTTTTCAAAGATTTTCAATTGGGACCCATTGCAACGGTGGACATTATCAATCCTTTGAACGTGGTGGTTTTTTATTCCGAAGTAAATACCGTAGTCTTCCTGGACAACCGTCTGAGCGAAAAAGAAAGGATCAAGTTTAATACGTTGCCTTCTTTTCTGAATCTCAGTTCGGCTACTAACGCAGGGAATAATCGCTTGTGGACTTTTAACATGGACACACAGCAGTTACAACTATTCGACTACCGAACGAGTAGAGAAACCATTATTTCGCAACCCTATGAGGGTAAAATTCTGGCGCAAGTCAGTAATTTCAACGACTGCCTCTTACTCACCGAAACCCACCTATGGCAGGTAAACAGCTATGGGAGCTTACTTTGGGAACGCCCTTTAGACGGTTTTGAGACCATCGTAAGAAACGGCAAAAAGATTGTGGGACTTAAGGAAAATAAACTCTATCTCATTAAAGATGAAGCCATCATCCCACTAGAAACTACCTTCATCGAAAACAGCATAAAAGACTTGCAGCTAACCCAAGAATTCCTGTATATTTATGACGGGGAAAATTTATCTTCCTTTACACTAACTCAACCTAAGCAGTAAGATTTATGCACGTTGCAATCGCAGGAAATATTGGCTCCGGCAAAACAACTCTGACCCGTTTGCTGGCCAAACATTACAGATGGAAAGCACATTTCGAAGACGTTGAAGACAATCCTTATCTGGACGATTTTTACAATCAGATGGAGCGCTGGTCCTTCAATCTGCAGATCTATTTTTTGAACAGCCGATTTCGACAAATTCTTGAAATTAGAGAGAGTGGGAAAAAGGTAATTCAGGATCGAACGATCTATGAAGATGCCTTTATTTTTGCCCCCAACTTGCATGCAATGGGTTTGATGACCAATCGTGATTACGAAAACTATAAAGCGCTTTTCGACCTGATGGAAAGTGTCACTGAAGGTCCGGATCTGCTAATCTATCTACGCAGTTCTATTCCCAATCTCGTGAACCAAATTCATAAACGAGGCCGTGAATATGAAAACTCCATTAGCATTGACTATCTCAGCCGTTTGAACGAACGCTACGAGGCTTGGATCCACGGCTATGACAAAGGAAATCTATTGGTTATCGATGTGGACGACCTGAACTTTGTGGACAACCCCGAAGATCTGGGAGCCGTGATCAATAAGATCGATGGGGAGATACATGGTTTATTTTAGAAACATTTACAAGTCAAAAATATAAAAGCCCGGACAATTTGTCCAGGCTTTTTTTATTTGTATGTGTGAAGAATTAATTGGTCTCTTCGACCTCTTCAACTACTTTTTTGATCACTTTCTTTCCGTCTACATTTACGTCAACCTCTTCCAGTTCCTTTAACTTAGCTTTTACCTCTTCTATCGTCCCTTCGATCACCTCACTTGCAGTAGCTGCTTCTCCGTTCTCGGTGGTAGTAGTAGTTACGGTCGCTTTCACAGTCCCATCGCCATTGTCTTCCATTTCTACACTAACTTCTTTCTTCACACCATCTGCACTGGCTTCCATTTCTAGATCGCCCTCTTCGCCACCTTCATACTCAGCTAACTTTGCTTTCACCTCTTCTTCGGTTCCTTTGATCTTCTGAACGTTCTTTACCTTTTTACCATCAACCATGGAAGTAGTTTCGATAGTTGCTACGGCTAGATCACCTTCCATCGTCATATTTATCTTTACATCGCTCTCCTCGTTTCCTTCTTCGGAAAAGAATAGTTCTTTGTCTCCATCGATATTGTGTTTGTTCCCATCGGCATCTACCCAAACATTCTCAGTTGACGCAGCATCCGAACCATGAGCATCATGTCCACCCAAGATCGGTGCCAATACCAATCCGATCAAACAGGTAAGTTTGATCAAAATGTTCATCGATGGTCCCGAAGTATCCTTAAATGGGTCTCCAACCGTATCTCCAGTAACGGCTGCTTTGTGTGCTTCAGATCCTTTATAGGTCATCTCACCATCGATTTCAACGCCTGCTTCAAACGATTTTTTCGCGTTGTCCCAAGCTCCACCGGCATTGTTTTGGAAGATGGCCCAAAGCACTCCACTTACAGTTACACCAGCCATATAACCACCTAACATTTCGGCGATAGACAAATTGTCCATTCCAAATAACATAGGAATAAAAGCAATTGCAATTGGGAAACCAATGGTCAATAATCCGGGAAGGATCATTTGTTTTAAGGAAGCTTCCGTCGAAATAGCAACACATTTATCGTATTCAGGAGTTCCGGTTCCTTCCATAATTCCAGCAATGTCACGGAACTGACGACGCACTTCCTGTACCATTTCCATCGCAGCTTTTCCAACAGCATTCATGGCCAAGGCCGAGAACACTACGGGGATCATACCCCCAACAAAAAGCATGGCCAATACAGGCGCTTTAAAGATGTTAATTCCATCGATCCCGGTAAAGGTTACATAAGCCGCAAAGAGCGCCAATGACGTCAAAGCCGCAGAGGCAATAGCAAATCCTTTTCCGGTGGCTGCAGTAGTATTTCCTACCGAGTCTAAAATATCGGTTCGTTCTCTCACAATAGGTTCTTGTTCGCTCATTTCAGCAATACCACCTGCATTATCTGAGATCGGCCCAAAGGCATCGATCGCCAACTGCATTCCTGTGGTCGCCATCATCGCCGAAGCGGCCAAAGCCACTCCGTAGAATCCTGCCAAGGCATACGAGGCCCAAATGGCACCCGCAAACAATAATACCGATGGGAACGTAGAGATCATCCCTGTCGCAAGACCCGCAATGATATTCGTTCCTGCTCCTGTAGACGATTGTTGTACGATCTTAAGCGTAGGTTTTTTACCTAGTCCGGTATAGTATTCAGTAATAGAAGAAATAAAACCTCCCACGATCAGTCCCGCAAGCGTTGCAAAGAATACTCTCATGGAAGATATTTCAACGGCACCTTCTCCAAAGAACTCCATGCTCATGGTCTCCGGTAACATCCAAGTAGTTAAGAAATAACAAGAAATGGCTACCAAAATGATCGAGGTGATATTCCCCACGTTCAAGGCGCCCATCACTTTAGATTCCTTGGCGTCGTTGCTTTTTATCTTTACCAACATGGTTCCAATGGCCGAAATGATAATTCCAACTCCGGCGATGGCCATAGGCAACAAGATAGGTCCTATTCCTCCAAATCCGGCGTCGACGATATCACCACCCATGTCCTTAATAATATAGTTTCCTAATACCATGGCGGCCAACACTGTTGCCACGTACGAACCGAAAAGGTCGGCTCCCATTCCTGCAACATCCCCTACATTATCACCCACGTTGTCTGCAATAGTGGCAGGGTTACGAGGATCGTCCTCAGGAATACCGGCTTCTACTTTTCCAACAAGGTCAGCACCTACATCGGCGGCTTTGGTATAGATACCACCACCCACACGGGCAAAAAGTGCGATCGACTCGGCTCCCAATGAAAATCCGGCCAATGTTTCCAACACTACGGTCATGTCTGCATTCGAAGTCCAAACACCTCCCATAAAGAAATTGAAGAAGATGATAAAGAAGGCTGTTAGTCCCAATACGGCAAGTCCGGCAACTCCCAATCCCATTACGGTACCACCTCCAAAAGAGATCTTTAACGCATTCGGAAGACTTGTACGAGCCGCCTGTGTCGTTCTTACATTGGTCTTGGTTGCGATTCGCATACCAATATTTCCGGCAAAAGCCGAGAAAAAGGCTCCAAAAATAAAGGCAATTATAATCAGCCAGTGCGTCGTGGGAACTACAAATGCCACGATCGCCAATAGGATACTTACAATGATCACAAAGATCGTTAGCAGTTTATACTCTGCATTTAAGAACGCCAAGGCGCCTTGGTAGATATGGTCCGAAATCTCTTTCATTTTTCCATCTCCGGCATCTTGTTTCAGGACCCACGATCGCTTGACCAGCATGTAAAGCAGTCCAAGTAAGGCCATTACAATTGGCATGTAAATAATGTATTGTTCCATTTGGTGTTATTTAGTTTTTATGAATTCGTTTTTGCGAGGGCAAAAGTATGAAATTTTTATGGGCTTGGAAACTGTAGCGGAGAAAGAATTAAAACGAAAAACCGAACACTCCGGTCACGCCAAAGCTACGCGCGCCGGGATTATCAAGGTAGTTTCCTCGGAAGTTGAAATCCAGTCTAAAGATCCTAAAGATGTTCCCCACCCCTACGCTGTACTCCCAGTAGATGTCTTCCGGAGATTGGTAGACTATGTTTGAAGCGTTCAGGGCTATGTTTTCTTCGGAAATTGAGCCGTACACCGCTCGAAACGCGATCACTTCTCTTAGATCGAGATCCCGCAATAAGGGAATACGCGAAAAGATACGACCACCAAAATTATGCTGTAAATGTAGCGAAGCATAGCTGTCGCTCACAAATTCATAAAAATCCAATTGGGGAAAGGCATTGTATATACTGAAAAGCGTCTGATTTCCCGGAATTGGGCTCAACAATCCCAATGGAACCGGATCGAAGATCTTCCCTACCTCCACGGTAGAATACAAACGACCAATACCGCCAATATTCCATGGCTGACTGTACAATGCTTGCAATTTTGAATATTCGAAATCACCGTTCAAGACTCCTTTTGTTCCATAAGTGTATCCCAAATAAAAACTGGGATAGTCACCATCGTTGATGATGGTTTGCTCCACCCCATAACCCGAAGTCTTCCGCTGGGGTGTATAAAATAACCCCAATTCAACCTCCGGCTGAGAAACCGTGCTTTGGATATTTCCTTCAGAATCAAAATAATCCAAACTAAAGGTCTCCGTAGCCGACTCTAAGGTTCGGAACGATCCCGTCAACCGGAACGTAAGATTCTTCGCCGGATCTATGGAAAATCCGGCTGTTGTCAAATTCACGCGGGTCAATCGGTCATTGGCCCCCACCGAAATCAACGATGATGAGGCCAAATTACGCCCCAAAACATCGGTACTGCTCGTCAAACTGGCTCCCGTCTGTTCCACATCTTTTCGGTTCCCGGCAAAAACGGTGAGTCGGGACTTTCGGTCCAGCAAATATTTTCCGGACACCCCGTATTTGAATCGCTGATCTTTAAATCCGTAGGCACCAAAAACTTCGAGGCGCCAGGGGTCATTCTGACTAAAATACGTCCTTCCTCCTAGTCGAATGCGCATTCCTTCGGCTTCATTAAAGCCAAAAATGGAAAATACGGGTCCAACATCTATGTTTCCAATTTGATAATAGCCGCTGGCCAATGTTGCACCTATATTATAGAGCGCTTTGAAACGTGGGACATTCTTTAAGGTGTCCAGCATGGCGTAGACACCCTTTTCATCTTTATTGAGCGCTTCCATTCTGCGCTCTTCCCAAAAGCTATCCGGTCGATTGTAAATTTCCTCCAGGTAAGGATCTACCTGCTCTTGATAAAACGACTTGTCCTTTGCTTCATCAAATACGTAGCCATCGAACAATGTAGTTCTCTTACCGTAAATACCCTGTGCCTCTTCTTTTTTTCTGAAACTGAAATCACTCAAAAAATAGTCCCGAGTTATTAGGAAGATAGAATCGTTCAATACGTCAAATTCCTGCTCGATATACACTTCCCTCACCCAGTTGAGGTTGGCACTTTTTGTGGCCTGCAAATTGATCTCTTTAATCGCCCATGTAGTATCGTTCACCCAAAAATCACCTTTAAATGTCAGTTCATTCTTTCGCCTTGGGTAATACACAATATTATAGCACCATTTGTTATCCCGAAAAGCGCTATCCAAGAGCACGTAGTTGTAGACGTCCACCCCGGTCCGACTCAAAGGACTTGTAAACGCCTTATCGAAAAATTTTAAGTAATTGTCGTAAACATCGTATTCCTTGTACATATCCTTGACAAAGGCGATCAATGTCTGGTTGTTCTCGAAGCCCGAGTTCTTATTCCCTTCCAGAATTTCCTTTTGCTGGTTGAGGACATTATCACCGTACACCTTGGAATAGGCTTCATTTATAAAAATAGGCAGATATGAGTTTCCGGTGATATTGGAAGTATCAATCTGTTCCCAAACAAATTCCATCCCTTTGAAAATTCGGCTTTTGATCAAGGAAGAATCGATGGTATTAATGTCGAATTCGAGTTTTTCGTACTTGTCGTAACTGTATTGCTTGAATTTTTTAACCCCATTCTCTCGGCGATTCTCCCATATTTTTTTCAGAATGTTAATGGCCGGATTGTCTTTTTTTGATGTCTTTCCACTAAAAATAGTCACCTCTTCCAGAGTAGATGCCTCTTCCTTTAAAACAATGGTCAATTGGTAGGTGGTTCGTTTTTCGAGCGGGACTACCTGCAGTTCGTACCCCACGAATGAAACCCACAGGCCATCATGAACTTCATCGCTTTCGAGATAAAATCGGCCATTTTCATTAGTGATAGTACCCTCGTTCGAATCTTTAAAAATGACATTGGCAAAAGCGACCGGATCCCCGAACTCGTCCTTTACCTCACCACTTACCTTGGTCTGAGCAATCAGAAAAGAAGAGGTAAACAGAAAAAATAGCAGGTAAAGGTGCTTCATAAGTAGGTAACGAATTGGACGCGTAAAAATTTTAGGAGTTAAAAATACGAAATCAAAAATTGTTCAATGACCAAAATACAATGATCAAATACCAAATAAATGACAATTTTGAAATCTCAAAACTCAAACTCGCCCATTCTAGTTTAAACTTCGGACTTTAGACTTTCGACCTTTAACTTCTAACGGTACATGACCTTCTTCACGGCCTTAATTACATCTTCACTATTAGGAAGCCATTCTTCCAGCAACACGGGAGAATAGGGTGCCGGAGTATCAGCAGTGTTGATCTTTTCGATGGGCGCATCCAGATAATCGAAAGCTTCACTTTGTACCCGGTAGGTAATTTCTGTGGAGACATTACCATAGGGCCACGCTTCTTCTAGGATTACGAGTCGGTTGGTCTTTTTCACCGACTCCAATATAGTTTTATGATCCAACGGACAAACCGTGCGAAGATCGATCACCTCACATTCAATGCCTTCCTCGGCCAATTTATCCGCCGCTACGTAGGCTTCTTTGATTATTTTTCCGAAGGAAACAATAGTCACGTCCTTTCCTTCACGTTTGATGGCAGCAACGCCAATAGGAATTAAATATTCGCCCTCGGGTACCTCTCCTTTGTCGCCATACATCTGCTCGCTCTCCATAAAGATCACCGGATCATCATCCCGAATCGCACTTTTTAAAAGTCCTTTGGCATCGGCCGGATTACTGGGTACGATCACTTTTAGTCCCGGGCAATTGGCAAACCAACTTTCAAAGGCTTGGGAGTGCGTGGCTGCTAACTGACCCGCAGATGCGGTTGGACCACGGAAAACGATAGGGCAATTAAGCTGTCCTCCACTCATTTGACGGATCTTCGCCGCATTGTTAATGATCTGATCGATCCCAACCAACGAAAAGTTAAAGGTCATATATTCTACGATAGGTCGGTTGCCGTTCATGGCAGAGCCAATTGCCACTCCGGAAAATCCAAGTTCGGCAATAGGCGTATCGATCACCCGCTTTTCACCAAACTCATCCAGCATTCCTTTACTGGCCTTGTAGGCTCCGTTGTACTCTGCTACTTCTTCCCCCATGAGATAAATGGTCTCGTCACGACGCATTTCTTCGCTCATGGCTTCACAGATGGCTTCTCTAAACTGTAGTGTTTTCATATTGGTGTCCGCTCCAACGGTAATCTTTTAATTGAACTTTTTCTTTTTATTCTGAAGTAAATACGAACGAGCGCAAGCCATTCAGAAAAAACCCTAAAAATGGGAGAAAACAAAAATAATATTATTTGGCTGTTCTGAAGGAATTAAGCAACACAATTTTCAGAATTATTCATAAAAACATATTATGCATGCATAGGAAATGTAGTTGGAAAGTTGTATCTTCGTGCCCTTGAAAAAGTACATTTTTAACTACAGAATTCAATAAAATCCAACAAATGAAAATATTAGTGTGTATAAGCCATGTTCCGGATACTACATCCAAGATCAATTTTACAGATGGCGATACAAAATTTGACAACAACGGGGTGCAATTTGTGATCAACCCAAATGATGAATTTGGCCTCACCCGCGCCATGTGGTTCAAAGAAAAGCAGGCCGCAACAGTACATGTTGTGAATGTAGGTGGCCCCGAAACGGAACCCACTTTACGTAAAGCTTTAGCCATTGGCGCAGACGAAGCCATTCGTGTAAACACTCCTGCCACCGATGGATATTCAGTAGCGCAACAACTGGCCAAAGTGGTTCAGGAAGGTGGTTACGACCTCGTTATTGGTGGCCGCGAATCCATCGATTATAACGGCGGAATGGTTCCCGGGATGCTGGCGAAAATGATCGGTGCCAATTTTGTAAATACCTGTATCAATCTGGAAGTGGATGGCGAAAACGCAACCGCGGTAAGAGAGATCGATGGCGGAAAGGAAACCTTAAAAACCACCTTGCCATTGGTCATTGGAGGGCAAAAAGGACTGGTGGAAGAAAGTGATCTGCGTATCCCAAATATGAGAGGAATTATGCAGGCAAGGTCTAAACCCTTGCATGTTAAAGAGCCTGTTGATTCCAGCGCCGAAACTCAGACGGCACAGTTCGAAAAACCAGAACCCAAAGGAGCGGTCAAATTGGTTGATAACGTAGATGACCTCATCAATTTATTACACAACGAAGCAAAAGTGATTTAATTGAAGATTAAATCATCCCGAAATCTTTTCGGGATCTAAAAACAAAATTATATGTCAGTATTAGTATATACAGAATCTGAAGGCGGAAAATTCAAGAAAATTGCATTCGAAGCAGTTTCCTATGCTAAAGGAATTGCCAATATGTTGGACACCACTGTGACAGCAGTAGCGATTAATGCGGATAACACCGCCGAACTAGGAACCTATGGCGCTTCCAAAGTATTGGAGATCAGCAATGGCGAGCTGGACACGTTCAATGCTCAGGCTCACGCCCATATCGTAGCCCAAGCTGCTAAGGCTGAAGGGTCCACCGTCGTGGTCTTGACTTCCAGTGCCAATTGCAAATTTATGGCACCGCTTGTGGCCGTTAATTTGGAAGCGGGATATGTGCCCAACGTAACAGAGTTACCATCAAACACAACTCCTTTTACCGTAAAACACAATGTGTTTACCAATAAGGCATTTTCAATGACCCAGATCAATACCAGCGTGAAGGTATTGGGTCTTGGTAAAAACGCTTATGGTCTAAAAGAAGAACCAACAACAGCCGCAGTGGAGTCCTTTTCTCCAGAAATTAACGCCGGAGGTGTTGAAGTTGTCTCTGTGGACAAGGCAACCGACAAAGTGACGATCGCAGACGCGGAGATCGTGGTTTCCGGTGGACGTGGTCTCAAAGGCCCCGAGAACTGGAAATTGGTTGAAGACCTGGCGGAGGTATTGGGCGCTGCAACGGCCTGCTCAAAACCTGTAAGTGATATGGGGTGGAGACCACACAGTGAACACGTAGGGCAAACCGGAAAACCGGTAGCTTCTAATCTCTATATTGCTATTGGAATTAGTGGTGCCATACAGCATTTGGCTGGAATTAATTCATCCAAAGTGAAGGTTGTGATCAACAACGATCCGGAGGCCCCATTTTTCAAGGCAGCCGACTACGGGATTGTAGGTGACGCCTTTGAAGTGGTTCCACAATTCACTGAAAAATTAAAGTCCTTTAAAGCGCAAAACGCATAAAATTTAGTATTTTGTGCCTTGTAAAAGGGCTGTTTAAATAAGTATAAAACCCTTGTTTAAACAGCCTTTTTTTAATTTTTTTGATGATCATTCAGTGTAAATGAGCCTAGTACGTCTAAATATAAAAGGAATCTCTTACAGTCAAACTCAAAATGGAGCCTACGCCCTTATTTTGAGTGAGGAGGATGGTGATCGAAAATTGCCTATCGTGATCGGTGCGTTCGAGGCCCAGTCCATCGCCATCGCATTAGAAAAAGAGATCAAGCCGCCTCGCCCTTTAACCCATGATCTTTTCAAAAATTTTTCAGACCGATTCGAGATCGTGGTAAAACAGGTGATCATCCATAAGCTGGTGGATGGTGTATTTTATAGTAGCATCATTTGCGAACGTGATAAAATTGAAGAGATCATCGATGCGCGAACCAGTGACGCAATCGCGTTGGCATTGCGTTTCAAGGCTCCCATTTTCACCTACAAAAATATTCTGGATAAGGCCGGTATCTATTTAAAAACTCCTTCCAAGGATGCTGATAGTTCTCAGACCGAGGACGCGGTGATCGAAGAACTCATTCAAGGCGAAGATAGAGAGACCGTTAAAATAGTGTCCGAAGATTACAGTAAACACAGTCTCGAAGAGCTACGAGAAATGTTGGATGAGGCCGTTGCCAAGGAAGATTATGAGAAAGCGGCGGCAATTCGGGATGAAATTTCAAAACGAAAATAACGTATGCGAAACTTTTTAGGGTTGCTGGTATTTTGTGTTTTCTTCGGAAATGCGATCGGGCAAAACAACGTTCAGGGTGACTGGAAATTTACTAGCATAGAAAACTCCGAAGGTACCTCGCTCGTGCCGGTAAATTCGGAAAAGGACCATCTCACTTTTTCCGGAGACGGAACGTTCAACTACTCCCTCGAAGCCAAGGATAACCTGAAAGCATCGGGTGATTATATTCTTCAGAATAACTTACTTGTACTATTTTACAACACACCCAATGATACCATTCGGCGGTATAGAATAAACTCGCTTACGGACAGTACATTGGTGTTTTCTGAAAACAATGTTCAGTACAAATATGAAGCCGTTCAGAAGCAATCCCGACTTAGTGATCTAAAAATTAATTTCTGGCAGTTGTACTCCCATACGATCTATGATGCCTATCCGGGAACAGTGATTGACACGGTCGATTTTGTTAGAGGAAAAGAATTTGTGACCCTTGAGAAGAATGGCTCCTATAAGGCCATTATCGATAATAGTTTTTCTGAAGGATACTGGCTTCAGAATAACAACCTCGTTGTTTTTAAGCAAAAAGTTCCTATTGCAGTCGATGTGTATTACGACTTGATCTCACAGGAAGATCGGAGCATTCAATTACGAAATGGCAATAACGTGTACACTTTTGTCGCCGAAGGCCATCCCAATTATTTGGTCGCCGGTCCCACTGAGGATAGCATCATAAAAAGCCAGGGTGTTTCGTTTAATAGCATTTGGCGAGGGATGTTGGGAATGTTCACCCTTATATTGATCGCCTTTGTTTTTAGCTCCAACCGAAAAGGTATCAATTGGAGAACAGTAGGGATTGGACTTACCTTTCAAATGGTCATCGCAATAGGAGTATTGAAAGTTCCTTTCATTCAAAGCATCTTTGAAGGCTTGGGTCAGATCTTCGTCAGCGTGTTGGATTTCACCCGCTCGGGAAGTGAATTCCTGTTTAGCGGAGTTATGGACATCAATTCCTACGGATTTATTTTTGCCTTTCAGGTACTACCTACCATAATATTTTTCTCTGCGCTGACCTCGGTACTTTTCTATTTAGGGATCATTCAGAAAATAGTAAAAGCCTTTGGCTGGTTACTTACAAAATTATTAAGGATCTCGGGTGCCGAAAGTTTGAGTGTCGCAGGAAATATCTTTTTAGGACAAACCGAAGCCCCGCTTTTGATCAAAGCCTATTTGGAAAAAATGAACAAGAGTGAAATGCTCTTGGTAATGATTGGAGGCATGGCCACCGTTGCAGGAGCAGTTTTGGCTGCCTATATTGGATTTTTAGGTGGTGACGATGAGGCCTTGCGATTGGTCTTTGCCAAACATCTATTGGCAGCATCGGTCATGGCAGCTCCGGGTGCGATCGTCATTTCGAAGATATTATATCCACAAACCGAAGCGATCAACACCGATGTAAAGGTTTCTTCTGAAAAGATAGGATCCAATCTGTTGGACGCCATTGCTAATGGAACCACCGAAGGACTTAGGCTCGCAGTAAACGTGGGGGCCATGTTGTTGGTGTTCGTGGCATTTATCGCCATGTTCAACGGCATTTTGGGATGGATAGGTGAAGTCACTTCGCTGAATGATTGGGTGGCTGCCAATAGTGAGTATCCCGAACTATCTCTCGAAGCCATTTTGGGAACCGTTTTTGCGCCGCTAATGTGGCTCATTGGAGTGGCGGAAGAAGATATGATGATGATGGGACAGCTACTGGGAATAAAAATTGTAGCTAGTGAATTCGTAGGGTATATTCAGCTAGCCGACCTTAAAAATGTCTCTAATGCGGTACACCTCAACTATGAGAAATCTATTATCATGGCGACCTATATGCTGTGTGGATTTGCCAATTTTGCCTCTATCGGAATACAAATTGGTGGAATTGGGTCTCTTGCACCGGGACAACGTAAAACCCTCTCCAAATTCGGGATGCGAGCCTTGCTGGGAGGATCCATTGCATCACTGATCTCAGCAACCATCGCCGGAATGATCATTGGGTAGGTCAAAAAATGGTTGATAACTTATAATAAATCGGCGGGAATCTAGTTATCAAACTATCGGTTCTTTTTTAATTTTAGCCAATCAATTTTTGACCGAAGATGAAGCAGTATCAAGACCTTGTTAAACATGTACTTTCCCACGGAAATGTAAAGAACGACCGTACCGGAACCGGAACCAAAAGTGTTTTTGGTTATCAAATGCGTTTTGACCTCAGCGAAGGATTTCCGATGGTAACCACTAAAAAATTACACCTAAAATCCATTATTTATGAACTACTATGGTTCTTAAATGGTGATACCAATGTAAAATACTTGCAGGAGAACGGAGTGCGCATTTGGAACGATTGGGCCGATGAGAACGGTGATCTTGGACCTGTCTATGGCTACCAATGGCGTAACTGGAATGGCGATGAGATCGACCAGATCACAGATGTCATCGAAACCCTAAAAAATAATCCGGACAGTAGGAGAATGTTGGTTAGCGCATGGAACCCAAGTGTTTTGCCTGATACTTCGAAACCCTTTGCCGAAAACGTTGCCAACGGAAAAGCAGCATTACCGCCTTGTCATGCCTTTTTTCAGTTTTATGTAGCCGATGGAAAACTCTCCTGTCAACTGTATCAACGAAGCGCAGATACCTTCCTGGGTGTCCCATTTAATATAGCGTCCTACGCATTGTTCACGATGATGATGGCTCAGGTATGCGGATATGAGGCCGGCGACTTTATTCACACCTTTGGCGACGTCCATATTTACAGTAACCATATGGAACAATTGGAGTTACAGTTGTCCCGAGAACCACGTCCTTTACCGAAAATGTTGCTAAATCCGGATGTAAAGGATATATTTGGCTTCAAATTTGATGATTTTACCCTAATCGATTACAATCCACATCCGCACATTAAAGGTGCTGTTGCGGTTTAACCTAAAGACCTATTTATGATAAAAGTACTGTTCATCGCCATTCTGCTAATTACTACCATGGGTTTTTCCCAGGAAGAGTGGGGCGACGTAAATAAAAATACAGTAACCCTCAAAGAAATTGCTCCCATCTGGCCCGGTTGTGAAAGCAGCAAGGGAAGTGCGGCCGATAATTGTTTCAAAAGAAATTTGGCGCAACACATTGGCAAAAACTTTAAATATCCCGCCGAAGCCTATAAAAGGAATGATCAGGGACGTGTAGTTGTTGAATTCTATATTACCGAACAAGGCACTGTGGATATCAAAAGCGTTTCCGGTGGCAGTAAATTGCTTCAAGACGAAGCCAAACGGAACATTACAAGCATCCCAAAAATGGCAAAGCCAGGTATGATGGGAGGTAAGCCCAGAGCCATCAAGTATACCGTTCCTATTACTTTCAAGACCGGTAGATAACAAACGGATCTTACGAAACTTGTAAGTTTGTTTTTCTATTTTTTTATTCTGAAGTAATTACAGCGATTAATCGCTCCAGATCGGCTTCGGTATTGTAAAAATGGAAACTCACCCGTATTCCCTTTCCTCTTAGAGAAGCAATGATATTGTTCTCTTTTAATTTGTGAAACAAGGCTGCGTCTCCTTTTATGTTGAAAATAGTTGAATGATTTCTACGGTCAAGAGCCGTTTCGTCTAGTAGATTTAATTTTTCAAATTCCTCACGGGCATGAGCTGTAAGTGACTCCAAATACTTTTCGATTCGCTCCATCCCTAGTTGTTCCATGAACTTAATGGATTCCATCAAACTCCCATAATTCAAGGTGTCCTGATGTCCGGGTTCCATTCTCCCCACAAACTCTATCTCATTTTTTTTACTGAATTTGGCATCCGCCGAATTAAACCCAATAGCCCTTATCGTAAATCGCTCCTGCACCTTTTCCTTGATCATAAAAAAGGCATTGCCATACCCGGAGAGCATCCACTTATAACTACTCGCTCCCATTACATCGATAGCACTTTCCTCAAAATTGAAATGTCCGGTACCCAAAAATTGGGTACCATCCGCAATGAGCAATAGATTGGGATGCCGTGCTTTCAACTCTTTTAAAAAGTCGAGATTGATCTTAATTCCACTAATATATTGCACCACACTAAATGCCAACACATCGGGCTGGTGTTGCTCGCAGGCCTTTTCAATATTTTGTTCCAAATGAGCATCGATCTCAGCGTAGCACACCTTAAAATCTCTATTTTCAACAGGCCAGTTAATCGAGGGGTAATCCCCTTTCAGGAGTAGCACTTTCTGTCTACCGGGTAGTCCGTCAAGCAAGGTATTAAGTCCAAAAGAAAAATTCGGAACCAAGGCAACATTCTCTTCCGAAGTAGAAAAAAACCGGGCTACAGTACTTCTTATTTCCCGAATATGTGGTTTGTGCAGGTCTCGAAACAGACTACCACCTTCCAGCAAGTTCACATCGTGCTGATGCCGCCATTCCACTAATGAAGTCGATAACAATCCACAGGAAGCTGTATTGAGATAGGTATAATTTTGAGTTACCGGAAAATGAGCACTAAAGTCTTGCATGAACAAAAGGTAAAGAATGTGAAAAAATGGTATTTTTACGTCACAATATGTCCTACGAAGCTTCGGCGAACAAGGATAAAAGTACTTAGGATGTTTTCAAAAAACAAAAATACCGATCGAATAGATCCCGAACAGAGGGAGCAATATCAGTACGCCCGAGGAAGGATCAAACAGAAAAAAAGATTGATGCGCCACTTCATTTTATTCTTGGCAGGATCGGTACTTTTGATCATCATCAATCCCGTTCTGGGCATTGGAAAAGATTTCTTTATCGAAGATTGGTTCGTATGGGCCATTTTGATCTGGGCTTTGTTATTTCTGGTTCATTTGCTGAATGTGTTTATCATGAATAAATTCATGGGCAAGGAATGGGAGGATCGCCAAATGGAAAAATTGAAGGCGAAGCAGGAAGCGCGTATTGCCGAATTGAAAAAACAGGCTGTAAAGGAAGTAACGGTTGCCGAAGTAACTACGCAAAAGGAAGCAGAACGATCGGCTGCCATTGATCCCATAAAAAAAAACGAAGGCTCCCAACTTCCTCCGGAAGAAGCATGATCACAATGATTGCCGCCGCCGGCGAGAACAACGAATTGGGCAAGAACAACGACCTTGTTTGGCACTTACCCACCGATTTCAAACGATTTAAAAGCCTCACCACCGGCCATTATATCATCATGGGCCGCAAGACCTTTGAGTCGTTTCCGAAACCACTCCCCAACCGAACTCATTTGGTTATAACGCGTAATTCAGATTATAAAAAAGAAGGTGCCGTCGTGGTTCATTCCATGCAAGAGGCACTGGAATGTGCTGCCAATGATGACCAACCCTTTATCATTGGTGGCGGCGAAATTTACTCTATGGGATTGGATGTGGCGCACAAAATTGAACTCACCCGAGTGCATGGCACGTTTGAGGCCGACACCTATTTTCCCGAGATCCCGAGTGATACATGGGAACTTGTTTCGTCTGTGTACAACCAAAAGGACGAACGCCATGCCTATGCGTTTACTTACGAAACCTGGGTCAAAAAATAGGTCGGCACGACTCCCTGAATCCTGACACTATGCGTTCGGCAATTCAAAACATAAACTTTCAAAACGGACTAGAAGTACTTGAGGCAAGACCCTTGAGTGGGGGTGATATTAATGAGGTTTTTCTTTTGAAAACTTCTTCGGAAGCATATGTGCTGAAATTAAATAAAAGCGATTTATTTCCGGGAATGTTTGAGAAAGAGGCTAAGGGGCTCCAATTACTAGAAGCATCGCACAGCTTTATCATTCCGAAGGTGATCGAAACGGGAACATCGGGATCGTACGCCTATTTGTTGTTAGAATATATCGCTCCGAGATCGAAGCATTCCGACTTCTGGCCCACATTTGGGAGGCAACTAGCATCCTTACATGGTACGACTCAAGATACATTTGGGCTTGATCACTCCAATTATATAGGTAGTTTGGTGCAACACAATGGGGACCATAATGAGGCCGGTAGTTTTTATATTTCCGAACGATTGGAGCCGCAATTAAAGTTGGCAATACAGCGAGGCTTCTCATTTGCCAATCTCGATCTTAGCCTCAAGCATATTTCGGAGGCCATTCCGAAGGAATCCCCTGCCCTCATCCATGGTGATCTTTGGAACGGCAACTACTTGGTTTCCTCCATGGGAACCCCGGTATTGATCGATCCGGCAGTAGCCTACGCTCCCAGAGAAATGGATCTGGCCATGATGTTGTTATTTGGCGGTTTTCCTTCCGAAGTAATTTCAGAATACAACAATGAATTCCGCTTAAATGAAGACTGGGAGAATCGTGTGCCACTTTGGCAATTGTATTATTTGTTGGTACATCTCAATCTATTTGGAGCAGGATATTTATCACAAGTACAAAACGTTCTTCGCTCCTATACTTAAATTAAAAGTTTATTTTTGCAGCCAAACAACCACCAAAATAACACCAAATGAAAGCATATTTATTTCCGGGACAGGGCGCACAATTCACAGGAATGGGGCAAGATCTTTATGAGGCCAGTGCCAAGGCAAAAGAACTTTTTGATCATGCCAACGAGGTACTTGGATTTGATATTACCAAAATCATGTTTGAAGGATCGCCGGAAGAGCTTAAAGAAACCAAGGTGACACAGCCGGCCATCTTTTTACATTCCACTATCCTTGCGGAAGTAATGGGAGAAGCCTTTCAACCCGATATGGTCGCCGGACATTCCTTAGGTGAATTATCGGCATTGGTCGCTAACCGAACGTTGGCTTTTACCGATGGCCTCAAACTGGTTTCACAACGTGCCGGAGCCATGCAAAAAGCGTGTGAACTGGAACCATCCACGATGGCCGCAGTATTAGGTTTGGATGACGATGTAGTAGAAAAAATATGTTTCGAAACCCCTGGAATTGTAGTAGCCGCCAATTACAACTGCCCCGGCCAACTGGTGATCAGCGGGGAGATTGAAGCTGTTAATAAGGCCTGTGTTTCTTTAACCGAGGCAGGTGCCAGGCGTGCTTTATTGCTACCCGTGGGCGGTGCTTTTCATAGCCCTTTGATGGAGCCTGCCCGAGAAGAGCTTGCAGCTGCCATTGAGAACACTCAATTTACGGCACCTGCCTGTCCTATCTATCAAAATGTGAATGCACAGGCAGTAACAGATCCTTCAGAAATCAAAAAAAATCTGATGGCTCAATTAACCGCCCCGGTAAAATGGACGCAGAGTGTTAAGAATATGATCGCCGACGGTGCCGATACATTTATTGAAGTGGGTCCGGGCAACGTACTTCAAGGTTTGGTCAAAAAAGTAGACCGAAGCCTTGAGACTGAAAAAGCGTCGGTTTAAGGAATTTAATAGCAACTATTTCTTGGGTTTCCTTTGGGAACGGTGCTTTTGGCGGTAGTAAAACTTTATCGGCATTACCCATGCTATCTGATTTTGACCATAAGTTCGTTAAAAATTAACGCTATGGACAAACTATCACTTACATCCGCAAACGAATCTGCGCTTTCATTCCAAGGCGACCAAACAGCCTATCAAGGTCAGGAAACATTATTTCAACCTAAAAAATGGTTGTTAAAAATTTCTTCGGAATTGACCACGCTTTTGATCAACTTCCACAAACAAAGATGGGAACGATATGAAGCTAAACTATCCTATTTACAAACCACCAATAATGCTTCGCCAAACTCGGGAAATGGCGCTACGTCCACTAGTTTTTCAATTTCTAAGGCCATCACCGAAGCTGTATTGCAAAAACTACATGCTTTTGAACAGGAACACGGATACTTGAGCACTTCCGTGAGTCTAATGTCGCTTTCCACCGAATTGGGTACCAACAGTAGTTATCTTTCAAAGATCATCAACCACACCAAGGGGAAAACGTTTAAAAAATATCTCAATGATCTTCGGGTTGCACATGCCCATACAGCATTAAAAACCAATCCGATTAAGCGTAAATATACTATTGAAGCACTGGCTTTCGATTTTGGATTTAAAAGTGCTGAGAACTTTTCAAAAAAATTTAAGGAAGTATACGGAATGTATCCTTCGAAATATTTACGGCAGTTAAGAACATAAATCCCTTTGCGCCAATAGGGGTTTACCTTAAAAAATATGGAGGGTTTCCCTCTTGATTTAGGCTCCAAATTGTGTGATATTTAATTAATTGTAAATCAAATAGTTATGTCACATAATATCGGTCGATTAATTACGCCTCCGGCACCCATTGGAATTGGTCCGGATCATGGAGATTCCTCCATCAATTTTCAACATGTTTCAGATCCGGTGGAAGACACCCGGTTTTTAATGCTTCACTTCACTGGTGCGAGTTTTCCGGCAGGGAATAGCCTTGTGGTAGATCTTGGCTATGGAACCGATGTATTTACTTCGGCGGATGGATCCGATTTCTGGACCCGACCAATAAACATTAATGCCTTTGTCGATAAGCGAGTGCCCATTCAATATATTACAGACGGTGCCATCAATGGAGGTGTGCAATTAGTTGAATATGGGAGAGCGCATCGTATTGGAGAGGGAAACAGGGATTGCACCTTCACAAATTGTGATCTTTTCTTACATGAATCTCCCTATACAGAACCGGTCTATGATCCCTATTGGATCTGTGGTGCCGTGGATGAAGAGCCATGCGAATCTGATCCCACCTGGAAGAATTATAACACCTTACCTGAAGGATACCGAAAACAAATAGGCAGAGCCACTTGTATGATGATCTCGGCCCATGGTGAAAATTACATTTCCACCTGCTCCGCAACCTACGTAGGTCCCGATCTCATTTTCCTGGCGGGACACTGTGTTTCCATAAATCCTACTCCCTCTCCCATTGATCTCTCTGCGGTACATTCGGCTTCCATCGTATTCGATTATCAGACGGATGAATTCGGTAACCGCCCGGGAGGTTATGCTCCAAAAATATTCAAGGTAAAACAAGCCGTTGAATACGATTATACGTCCACAAAAGATTATGTGATTCTTCAAATAGAAGTACCTCCCGGAGGAACAGGGATCACGCCCTTGTCTATGCGAACCGATTTCCCAAGTGTAGGAGAAGAAGTTTTTTGTATTCATCACCCTAATGGTGCTGTAAAGAAATTTTCCCCTCGTGATGCGGACTATTTAACTGTAGCATCAGTATCTACGACCGGGGTGAACGTTATTCTCGATGTGGCCGGTGGGAGCTCCGGTTCGGGATTGTATGATAAATTCGGAAATGTAGTGGGGACTTTGTCGCAGGGTACAGCATGCAACCCTCTAAAATATTATTCGACTGCTCATATGTTAAAAGAAATAGGTTCAACACCTCCACCTCCTGCTGTTGACAGGGATGTCATGATCGTATTGGACAGATCGGGCTCCATGTCCGGAAGTACCTTTTCCGGTGGAACTAAGATCGAAGAGGCCAAAGATGCGGCTTCCTTGTTTATAACCATGATTGAGAAGGGAGAAGGCCATCGAATAGGATTGGTGAGCTTTAGCAACACAATTTCAAAAGATTTCGATCTTTTGGCCAATACCGATGAGAATATTGATATGTTAGTCGGACCAGTAGCACCTTATTCTTCAGGAATTGTAGGTGACCTCACCACTGGCGGTAGCACTTCTATCGGGGGTGGTATTGAGGAGGCACTTACCGAATTTTCCGGAGCCGTGGATAAGGATGAAGTAATCCTTTTATTGACGGATGGGATGGAAAATACGCCGCCTATGATAGATGATGTAGTACCTAGCATCGCCAACAGGCGTTTGTGTATTGTTGGATATGGGGATGAAACCAACTTGAATGGGCCGCTGTTAGCAAGCCTTGCTATTTTAAACGATGGTAGTTATACTGTAGCTCAAGACGAATTGAGTTTGAAGAAATTCTTTGCCGCCTGTTTTGGAGAAGTATTTGAAGCAGGTTTCTTGATGGACCCCGATTTCTTCCTTCCGAAGAACCAGGAAGTAGCAAAACCACTGTCATTTCATATTTGTGGCGAGGAAGCCGTAACTATCGTTATAGGATGGGATAATATGGAAGGTAATTTGCTCTTTAAGGTGGAAACTCCTCTTGGGAATGAGGTTTTGCTTAGTGATGAAAATGTGGAATCAACTTTCGGTCGCAGCTGGCGTTTTATGCGAATTAAGCTGCCCTATCAAGCTGAAAGAGACGGAGAATGGAAGATTACAGTTTTCAGACCTGTTGGTACGGGTGAATTTCCACCACCGTCCTTTGATCTTAATTACTTTATCAATGTAATTGCTAAAGGAGGACCCACATTGAAGCGACTTTCAAGGAAAAAACGATTCTACACCGGTGATGTCATTAATCCGTTGGTTAGGCTACATTACCCAAATAATACCTCACCGGGTCACGCGCATGTTAAAGTGACTGTTACCAAGCCTATGGAAAGCGTTGGAAATATCCTCACCGAAAATGGCCTGGACGAACCAACGCAAAATTCGGGAGACACAATTCCTTCGATATATGCAACCTTAGACAAACTATCCACCGATGCCAATAAGCGATTGATCACCTATGAAAAGGAAACCTTCGACTTGTACGATGATGGCGCTCATGAAGATGGTGCGATGGAGGAAGATGGGATCTTTGGCAACCCCCTGACTGATCTCTTTAAACATTCTGGTGTTTATACGTTTCAGGCGAAAGCTCATTTTGGCGAGGTATGTGAGGCTTCACGTGAAGTGGTCTGGTCTCTATATGTTGATACTAAAATTGACGAGAACAATACGACAATTGATGGCACTCAGATAGGTAACACTCCTTCCGGCAAACAGAAGTGGAAATTCACTATCACGCCAAAAGATGCCTACGGAAATTACGTAGGTCCAGGTCGATTGGATGGGTTTACCGTGACCGGAGCTTATGGAAACGAAGTGACAGGATCCGTAACGGACAATGGAGATGGCACTTATGAAGTTGAAACCGAATTTGATCCGGATTCAGGAGGTGATCCGGGGGTTGTGATCAATCAGCCCGATGCGGCTCCGGCTGTATTTTGCAAACCCAAAAAGGGTGATCATGGAACAAAAATCCCTTGGTGGATTTGGTTCATATTACTTATGTTGCTCCTTATAATCATCTTGTTGCTAATCTACCGATAAATTGGATATTCGTAAGACAAAGAAGTATTGGCGATATTTGGGATAGAAAATTACGTGTAGGTTTATTTCAGTTTGGCTAGAATGTCCATGGCTTCTTCAGCGTTGAAATTTGAAGCGTCTTCAGTGATCTCTATGAGCATTTCTATGGCTTTAGTTTCATCTTTTGACTTGAGATATGCCATCGCTTTGAACCAGAGTCCCTTGGAGCGATCCAAAGAGTTGGAGGCAATCACCTGATCAAATTCTTGGATGGCAGCTTCAGAATTGTTTAATTCGAGATAGGTCGCACCGCGATAGAGTGAAAGGGAAACCTCCTTTGAGCCGGTTTCGTTTTCATACTGCTCGAAATATTCTAATGCCTCTTGAAAATTCGCATCTTGAAAGGCCAAAACACCATTCTCAAATAGGGTAAGTCCATCATCTCGGGTAATTACCGAGGGCAAATCATCGTTGGTATAATATTGAGCAAAAAGTTTTTCCGGGCCGGGATCCTTCAGAAAGAAAAAACCAATACTGCTTACGATCAATAGAGCCACAGTGGCAGCCACTAGCAGGTATCTTCTTCGTTGGTGTGCACCCTTGGATTCTAACTTATGTTCATTTCCCACTCGCTGGATGGTGCTTTTCAGCTTTTTCGCCTCATCACTATCCAAAAACGATCTTAATTCTTGGGTATATTTATTGTTGGGGTGCTCACTATCGAAATTTCCGGTGAGATGCAGATTCGCTTGTCGAGACAGCAGGACTTCTTCTTTTAGTTGCGGGTCTTCTGCCATTTGTTGCTCAAAAGCTAAGGCCTCTTCGGGTGACATAGAATCCCCCAAATAAGCTTCGATCTTTAGTCTAAGTTGGTCATTCATGAGTCGAACAGTTTTTGATACCTACTATCAGCTTTTACCAGGGTTGTCAGTTTCTTTTTACACTTAAAAATACGTTGAAATGCTGTATTTTCACTTGCATACGAAAACTTTTTCACGATCACGTTATAAGGCACTTTTCTGAAATAATCCTTTAATAAATGTTTACAATTATCGCTTAATTGTTCCATCATTTCTTCAAAAAGTTCCCATCGTTCCTGTTCAATAATCGCCGAAATATGATCTTCTGTTTCAGCCTTTAGTTCAAAAACCCCATCATTTCTTACCTCCTTTTTTCGTTTATTTAGTTCTTTGAACCAAAGATTTTTACAAACCGTAAATACATATCCTTCAAAGGTAGACTTGATCATTACTCCATCCACCTTGGCACGAGCGATCAATTGTAGCAATGCATTCTGAAACACTTCTTCCCCATCGCTGTAGGTTCCGCTGTTTTTGATCACATAACTTGCAAATTTTGGAAATAAAGTATCGTAGAGTAAACGAATGGTAGACTCGTCTCCGTTAAGCAATTTCTCAATTTGAGGATGGTTCTTATCGCTGGGGAGCATAAAAGTTAGTTAAGCATGTAAATATAAGTGATTCAAAAAATATGAAAAATAGTGTTTTCAAACAATTTACAGGCGCTATCGATTAGCATACTTTCTAAAGGCAGACATTATTTGAGATAATTTTTATGGTTTAACCATACAATGGTGGAAAACTTTTTTATTTTAGCAATCGCACAAACCATTATTCCTTCTCTAAAAAATGACTAATTGTGGGTAAGAAAAATTTGATTGTAGAACCTAAGGGTGAAAACAATAATTTTTCTCTAGTTAATTAGTAACATTTTAAAACCCTTTTATATGAAAACCAAGATCATTTTATTATTATTTGTTTCAGTAATTACAATGAGCTTTACGACTCCTGGAACTGTTGAAAACTCAACCGATCCGGTCACTCCCGAAGTAATTTGCATTACCATAAGTGATATTTCCGACTTAGAAAAGCTCAAACTGGAGAATGAAATGGGCAATCCCTTTACGCTTCAGATTGTATGGACAGGTGATGCCGCATGGCAGGCTTCCATGAATTTCCAGCAAATTAGAAACACCGTGAGAGCCAACTATGAGAATAACTATGGTAAAAGCACTCAGGAAACGATCCTAGGCAATAACAGTGAAATTTGGTCCTTCGATGGAGTTAGGCCAAAAACTGAAGTAGAAGCCACCATACAAAGTGATCCCAACGTGGATGTCGACGATGACTAAAATTTTATACCTATAAAATTATCTTACGAGGCGCAACTTTTACCAATGTTGCGCCTTTTTATTATTTTACACCGAAATTTATTGCTAATCTCCCCCATAATGAAGTTCACTTCTCGTTCCCTAGTGCTGTTCTTTGGACTATTCACTTGTGTATCCTTGTCTCAAAATGATATCTACCAAGGCATCAAAAAATTGCCATTGACAGATGCTCAGAAGATGACAAAAATAGATTCACTTCTAAATTCTAATTTGACGAATGACAACCTTAGTGATCTTGAAATAGTGTCTCGAAAATACTCCAATTGGTTGTTCAAAAAAGGTCGTTTTAAGAAGGCGGTAACTTCATTGGCAATGTCAATAGAATACCATTCTGGTGATTCATTGGCCTTGCAAAAGAAATTGTACAACGCAGGTCATTTTTCATTTAAAGCAAAAGATTATCCACAGAGTATCGAATACTATAAAAAGACTATTTCAATCAATGAAACAAATAATTTAGCCGCTTCGGCACATAATGAATTGGGAAGAAACTACTATTTTCTGGGTGATCTTTACCTATCCATTCAATATTTCGAAACCGCTGAAAAACTCTTATTAAGGCTCGAGAATTATCAAGAATTATACCGCGGCTATATGATTTCGTTTAACTCATATAGAGACTTGAAAACGAAGACCGCGCTAAAAAAACTTTACTCCAATCTCACTACTGCCGACTCACTTGCGCATAATTTGAACATGAGCCTTGATTCGAAATATTTAGTTTTGAGGGTATTGGGTAAGTATCATTTTATAGACAAAAAAAATGTGGATACCGTTGCAGGAATGAAGGCATTAGGGGAATCTTTGAAGTACGCGAAAGAAATGAAGGATTCACTTAAATTTGCAGGGGTGTTGGGCGAAATGGGGATACTCTTTAACTCTTCCAACCTAAAAAAATCCACCGACTATTTTACTACGGCTCTTACATTTTTTCCGAAGGGTAGTCAAGATGATCTTGCAGTTATCTATAGCAACATTGGAAGAAATCAAGCAAAGCTAGGTGAATTCGAATCGGCCTTAGCGAATCAAAATAAGGCGCTTCAGCTTGTTCTTAATGATTCGGTTGAAATTGACAGGCTGTCTGCCTCTGAGCGTGGTAAATTATGGAAGGCTAACAAAACCCAGGATTATCTTTGGGAAATATCCTCATTCAAAGCTGAAACCCATTTACTTATGTATGAAAAGACCCGGAACAAGAAAGATCTGGAGAAGTCTGTATCCTATTTTAAAACAACCGATGAGATCTTCGATTCGTTTACTCAGAACGTTTCTGAATTCAACTCAAAACTCCAGTGGCGAAAAAATGCTACTGAAAGTTATGGAAGGGCTCTAAAAGCTTGTTATTATGCCAATGATGTTGAGTCCGCCTTTTTCTTTATGGAAAAGAACAAGGCTATCCTGCTCACCGAAGCGATCGATAAACAGCGTACAAATCGCTCATTCAATCTTCCCAAACAAGTCTATGAACTGGAAATGGAACTGAAAAATTCCATCATACAACAAGAAAAACGTTTGGAAATAGATGGCCCGAACGTCTCAATATCGGAAGACCTACTACGAAAAAAAGAACGCCTTAGTTCATATTGGGATAGCATTTCCAGTTTGTACCCCAGCTATATCCCAATGCGTACCACCCGAATTTTAACCTTAAAAGAACTTCAAGCAAATCTCGACACGAATGAGACTGTGATCTCCTATCATCTTTCGGTTGATGATGGTGCTGGAATCTATGGCAATACGGATAATGGTTACGTATTGATAATCACAAAAGACAATACGTATCTTGAAGAAATTCCTAACCTTTATCAATTGAAGGAAGACGTGAGATTACTCACTGAGTCATTAAAAATACCTTTCAAAACGCAGGAAGATGCGCTAGACTATTACGCTATTTCAAACCAATTATATCTTCGACTATTTCCTTCCGAAGAAATAAGAAAGCAACTGATGGGCCAAAAAATATCGGTGGTGGCCGACAATTATTTATCCCTAATCCCATTTGAAGCGTTGTCACAAAAGGCTGATGAACCTGCCTATTTAATACAGAATTGTGAAATTCACTATCTCTATTCAAATTCATTTCTGGAGAATAATAAAAAGGTCGGCTCTGATCAAAATAGCTTTTTGGGGATGGCGCCCACCAACTTTAGTGAATTAGAATTGCCGTCACTTGCCTACAGCGCGATGGAGATTGAAAGTCTTAATAAATATTACTCAGGAAACTCCTTGTTGAATGAAGAAGCTTCCAAAGATACTTTTATAACCGAGCTACCCAATCATGGGATAATTCACCTCGCTACACACGCAAACGCACAAGATTCTATCGCCCCTTGGATCGCTTTCTACGACGACAAAATAAGCTTGGATGAGCTGTATCTCACTCACAATAACGCATCTTTAGTGGTTCTAAGCGGATGCAATACCACTTTGGGCGAGCAAGCTGTAGGCGAAGGTGTGATGAGTCTTGCACGAGGGTTTTTCTATTCGGGTGCGCGGAGTGTGATGTCTACTTTATGGAGTATAGATGATAAATCTACAGCAACGATCACCAAAGATTTCTATAAGAATCTAGAGGCAGGCCAACATAAGTCTGAGGCGCTGCACAATGCCAAACTAAACTACCTTCAAACACATTCACTCTCCGAGGCCTCACCCTATTACTGGGCGTCGTTTATCATGCTGGGGGAAAATGGGACCCTTCAAAGTGATCCTAGCTACTGGCCCTATATTTCCGTCCTCGCTATTGGTATTTTTATCATTCTCTTGATTAGACGTCGAAGAAAGTAATCCCTTTTCATATTATTTGGGACATACTCTAAATTTTTTACAAAAAATCTTCTAAGTCAAGGGTAAGAATCTCGGCCATCCCGAACAAATCAATAAACGCTTTGTTCATGGAAAAAATTCTCAGCACTTTATTGTATCGGTCAAACTGTAATCTTGTCAATACTCAGGATCTGCATCTTCAACTGCTCTCGCACAATGAATATCCCAGCATCAAGGCTGTTACCGACACACTAGATTACTTCGGTATTGATAATGTGGCAGCCAATGTGCCAGTGGACGCACTTTCCCAATTGCCTGAACATTTCCTGGCATTGATCGGCGAGAATCAAGTCACCGAATTGGTGTTGGTAAGAAAGAAACAAAATAAAATTCTTTACATCGATCAAACAAGCAACAAGCATACCGTTTCATGGGATGACTTTTCCCAAAATTGGACCGGTACCATCATCGCCATTGAACAGGAAGAAAAAAAATCGGTCAACCAAATTAAGTCAATTCCTACTACATATGTTTTACTAGGGTTAGTCTTAATTTTTGCCATAGGAGTATGGATGCTTTCCAACACTAGCGTCATTTCTGCAATATATTTATCGCTTTCGGCAATTGGATTGATCATTAGCTATTTAACAACAAGGGAAGAGTTAGGGATCAAAGACAAGGTCACTACAAAGGTCTGCGGTGCTATATCCGGAGACACTCATGGATGTAGTAATGTTATTAACTCTAGAGAAGGAAAGATCTTTGGAGTAATTAGCCTTGCCGATGCATCCCTGCTCTTTTTTGCTTCTACCATGTTATTTGGCCTATTGAATGGTACAGATAATTCTATCATTTATTGCCTGGCGATACTTTCTCTTCCAGTAGTGCTACTGTCTATCTATTTGCAATCTTTTAGACTGAAGCAATTTTGTTTGTTGTGTTTATTGATCTCCACAGTATTGATATCCCAATTTGTTTTGTTGCAGACAAAATTCACAAATTGGGATTTTTCTTTAACGGAATTGGTAAGATATTTATTTATAGTCACCGTCGCCACTTTTCTGTGGTTAGTGATTAAAAAATTCTGGAAGGACAGTAATTTACTAGTTAAAACATTAAAGGAATACTTGATGTTTAAGCGAAATGAGAATTTTTTTCGATGGGCGCTAGAAAGCAAGAAACAGTATAATGTAAATAGCATTTCACTAGAGCATAGCATTTCATTTGGTCCTAATGATGCTGCACTCAAAATTCACGCTGTGACCAATCCATACTGTGGTTATTGCAAAGAACCATTTGAGGCCTATATGACCTTAATAGAACAATTTCCGCATGACTTCCAACTCAATGTAGTATTTAGTGTTCCTATCGATTTTCAAAACGATTCGACCAGAATAGCTCAACGTATTGCCGAATTATATCAGGAATCTCCATCCCTCGCTTTGGACTCACTCCGTGTATGGTATAATGACCGAGATCCAGAGGCCTGGTTTGGTAAATTCAAAGAGCCCGTCGCCATGTTATTATATTCTCAAGAGTTGATTCAGAGTCATAAAGAATGGTGTGAGTCGAACAATCTAAAGCATACCCCTGAAACCATTTTAAATGGCTACGAATTCCCCAAGCGGGAATATGAACTCATGGACCTCAGGTACATGATAGAGGAATTTCACTCCCAAGGGTTAGATCAAAACAGAACAAGTCAAAAGAATCACGTGATGAAATTAACTGGTGTTAAATAAAAATTTGAGACAGAATCTGCGAATGTCTTTAATCGATCGCAGTTGAATTAATTTTAAATATTATAATTATGTTGAAGAACATTTTAAATCTTAATGGAGCTCAAAAATTGAGCAAAGGCGAACAAAAATCAATCTTTGGTGGTGGAAGTTGTAGTAATCCAGATCCGCAGTCGACATGCGAAAACAACTGTAGTGCTGATTGCTACGAAGTATTCTGCGGGCCTACCGGACCATTCGGCCTCCAGGTCGTTCACTGGGAGTGTCCAGATATTACAAATCACAAGTAAGATGATAGTTAAAGCCGGGTCTAGTAAGGCTCGGCTTTTTCACCTCACAATTGTCATAATTTTTAAACCAGTTATTGCGCTAGTTTCATGTCAAAATTTCCTTTTTTCAAACAACCCGATGGTAAGGACTGTGGTCCTACCTGCCTTAAAATTATATCAAAGTTCTATGGCAAGAATATCTCCGTTCGGGAGCTTCGGAAATTAAGCGAAACTACTCGTGCCGGGAGTAATCTGCTAGCTCTTAGCGACACGGCGGAAAAAATAGGATTTCGAACTCTTGGAGTAAAACTTTCATTAAAAACATTGCGAAAAGCAACGCTGCCATGTCTAATTCATTGGAAGAACGATCATTTTGTAATTCTTTATAAGATAAAAAAAGGGAAACTCTATGTTTCAGACCCAGCATATGGCAAGATCCATTATTCCAAAGAACAGTTTTTATCCGGGTGGATTGGGAATAATGCGGATATCGACTCTGAAGAAGGAATCGCGATGCTTATTGAGCCAACACCGAAATTTCATACATATAAGACTCAAGACCAGGAGCAAACTTATGGGTTTAGGTATCTATTTCAATATGTAAAAAAATATAAGCGCTTTATCACTCAACTGGCTATTGGACTACTGGCAGGTAGCTTATTGCAACTAGCGGTACCCTTTCTCACTCAAAGTATAGTGGACGTTGGGATCAAAAATCAGGATATTAATTTTATTTACTTAATCCTTTTTGCACAAATATCTTTATTTATAGGACGTAGTACACTCGAAGTTATTCGTAGTTGGATCACTTTACATCTAAGCACCCGCATTAATATTTCATTGATTTCAGATTTTTTCATCAAGTTAATGAATCTGCCCATCGCCTATTTTGATACTAAAATGACAGGAGATATTATGCAACGGGTACATGATCATCAGAGGATAGAACGAATACTAACCACCTCATCACTTAATGTGTTGTTTTCAGGTATAAATTTTCTGGTATTTGGATTTGTGTTAGCCTATTACAGCCTGATAATATTTGGAATATTCCTTGTTGGAAGTAGTGCCTATTTTGTATGGGTAAGTGTATTTCTAAAGAAAAGAAAAGAGTTGGATCATAAACGATTTGCTCAGGTAAGCAATGAACAAAGCAAGGTCATTGAGCTCATAAACGGTATGCAAGAAATAAAATTACATGGTGCCGAGAAACAAAAAAGATGGCAATGGGAGCATGTTCAGGCTAAACTTTTTAATATTTCTATTAAGAATCTTGCATTGGAACAGTATCAAAGTGTTGGATCTTCTCTCTTAAACGAAATTAAGAATGTGATCATCACAATTATATCAGCCAAGCTGGTGGTCGAAGGCGAAATTACCTTAGGAATGATGTTAGCAATAGCATATATCGTTGGGCAGCTCAACGCTCCTATCCATCAATTCATAAACTTCATCAGGCAGGTTCAAGATGCAAAAATCTCTTTGGAACGCCTTGGAGAAATACATGATAAACCAGATGAGGATACTGGAGACAAGATCAGCACAGAAATTCTAAACAAATCTGAAGATATTACCCTTTCCAATGTAAGCTTTCGATATTATGGTAATCACGATGAAGTACTAAAAAATCTTTCACTGACCATTCCAGGTAAAAAAACGACAGCAATCGTTGGCGCAAGTGGTAGCGGAAAAACTACCTTGATGAAATTATTGCTAAAATTCTACGAGTCCACTCATGGATCTATCAAGCTAGGATCGACAGATTTGAAGAACGTTTCAAGTAGATCTTGGCGAAGCAATTGCGGTGTTGTGATGCAGGAAGGATATATTTTTAATGATACTATTGCTTCCAATATAGCCGTGGGTGTTGATCAGGTGGATCCTGAGAGGTTGAAACTTGCGGTCGAAATGGCAAATATTAAAACCTATATAGACAGTCTTCCTTTGGGTTATAATACAGTAATCGGCCTTGAGGGTGTAGGTCTAAGCACCGGGCAGAAACAACGATTGTTCATAGCAAGAGCAATTTATAAAAATCCCGAATTTTTGTTTTTTGATGAAGCCACCTCTGCACTCGACGCCAACAACGAGAAAGTAATTATGAAGAATCTGGATAAGTTCTTTGAAAATAAAACAGCCATAGTGATTGCTCATCGGCTGAGTACCGTCAAAAATGCTGATCAGATTGTTGTGTTGGAACAGGGTAAAATAATTGAAATTGGAACTCATAAGGAATTAGTAAAACAACGAATGAACTATTTTGAACTAGTAAAAAATCAACTGGAATTAGGAAGTTAATTATGCCAACAAATCAAAACATTCGAAGTGAGGAAGTTCAGGATATCTTGACTAGGGTACCACATTGGATGATCGTGTGGGGAAATACAATTATTCTCGTACTTCTTTCACTCTTTATCTTTTTATCTTATTTTATAAAGTATCCCGACAATATAACTTCGCAGGCGAGTATTACTTCGGAGCATCCACCCCATAAAGAACTTGCAAAAATTACAGGGAAAATTGACACAATTTTAGTTGCTGATAATCAGGAGGTCGTTCCGGGTCAAATACTAGCTATGATGGAGAATAGCGCAAGATTAAATGATGTGCTTTTTCTGAAAAAAATATTGGACACTATAACAACTGAAAAAGGCAATTTTACATTTCCGCTAGAGCAAGTTCCAATACTTTCACTCGGTGATATTAGTTCTAGTTTCGCAATGTTTGAAACAGAATTCATTAATTATAAACTCAACAGTACATTGGAACCATTGTCCCACAATATGGCGGCCAATCAATTGTCAGTTTCGGAAATACAAATGCGAATAAAAAATCTCGGTAATCAAAAATTGCTGGATTCCAAAAACCTTGAGTTTGCAAAGAACGAGTTAGAACGTAACAAAAAATTGTACGATAAGGGTGTTATTTCGCTTCAGGAATTTGAAACCAAAGAAATGAGCTATCTAACTACCGAACGAAACTTCAAAAACCTAGATCTTTCATTATCCCAGCTCAAACAAGCTCTGGGGGATGCTTATCGCAATTCCAAAGAAACACTTATTAATAACGAAATCCTGCAAATTCGCTTATTCAAGAACGCTGTTCAATCGCTTAATCAGTTGAAGGAAGCAATTAAGAAATGGGAACAAACATATCTGCTTCGTTCTGCGATAAGGGGTAATGTATCCTTTATGGGTGGATGGAGTGCAAAGCAAAGTGTAAGCCAAGGAGATCTAATTTTTAGCATTATTCCGAACGAAACTGGAAACTATGTCGCCAAAGTAAAGGCGCCTATTCAGAATTCGGGTAAAATAAAATTAGGCCAGAATGTAAATGTGAAACTTTTTAATTTTCCAGAAAGCGAATACGGTGCATTAGCCGGTACTGTGGCTTCAATGTCTGCCATTCCAGACGTTGAAGGATTCTATCTCATAGACGTGGCACTTGAGGAAAAACTAATAACCTCCTACAATATTGAAATTCCATTTAAAACAGAAATGGTAGGAACGGCAGAAATTATTACTGAAGACCTTAGACTGATGGAGCGGTTTTTTTATCAGCTTCGTGGAATTTTCTCCCAGTGAATTTCAGTCTACAACCCCCTCACCTTCTTCTCCCATTCCCAGGCAGATGCCAACGCTTCTTCCATGGTTTTCTCCGTTTTCCATCCCAATACTTCATTGGCTCGCGTGGTATCGGCATACACCTCAATCACATCACCGGGACGGCGATCCACCACTTTGTAGTTCAACTTTTCACCGGTAATATTCTCGAAGGCATGTACCACCTCCAATACCGAACTTCCTTTCCCGGTTCCCAGATTGAATACCTCGTAATTACTTTGGTTTTCTTCTGAAAAGAGCCGTTGCATCGCAATCACGTGCGCTTTGGCCAGATCGACCACATGAATGTAATCCCGAATACAACTGCCATCCGGGGTGGGATAATCATTTCCAAAAACCGACAATTGCCGACGCAATCCGGCGGCTGTTTGCGTAATGAACGGAACCAAATTCTGTGGAGTTCCTTTAGGTAATTCACCAATTTCTCCCGACTCATGCGCTCCAATAGGATTAAAATATCGCAACGAAATGGCCTGTAGCAAGCCCGCAGTACAGGTGTCGAAAATAATTTCTTCACTTATTTGTTTGGTATTTCCGTAAGGGGAAATGGCCTGTTTTACCGGAGCATTTTCGGTGATGGGAAGGCTGTCCGGTTCACCATAGACCGTACAGGAAGAACTAAAAATAAAACTTCGGATGGAATGGCTCTCACATTGCTGCAACAAATAGATCAACGAATTGAGATTGTTCTCGTAATACAGCAACGGATTTACAACACTCTCTCCCACCGCCTTGCTGGCTGCAAAATGAATGATCCCATCGACCTTATTTCGGTTAAAGAAATCGGTTACTTTGCCTTTCTCTCTAAGATCGATCTGCTCAAAATGAGGGAGTGTTCCGGTGATCTTTTCAATTTGGGCCAATACTTTCAGATCGGCATTAGAAAGGTCGTCAATAATAAGTACCTCGTAGCCGGCCTCCTGAAGCTCAACAACTGTATGCGAACCTATATAACCTAATCCTCCGGTAACGAGTACTTTTCTCATATTAACGTGATATTAACCGAATTATTCAGAAACAAAATCAATTACCATTTTGGTGATGAAATCGATCTGTTCATTGTCCAATTCGGTGTGCATGGGTAATGAGATGACCTCTTTTACCAATTGGTTGGTGACCGTGAAATCGTCTTCGTTATAACGATCATCCACATACGCCTTTTGACGATGCAAAGGGATGGGATAATAGACCCCACACGGAATCTCATTTTCCTGCAGATGCTTTACAAGCGCATCCCGTTTTCCGTTGGTAATTTTAAGGGTATATTGATGAAACACATGACAATTACAATTCTCGCAAATCCCTTCCACACCCGCACAAGTGCCTGATGGTGTTTCGATGTGGGCAATACCCGATAAGGCCTCTGTATATTTACGCGCCGCCTCACGACGTTGTATATTGTACAGATCTAAATGGGGTAGTTTGGCTCTCAAAATAGTGGCCTGAATAGAATCCAGTCGCGAATTCACACCCACCACATCGTGATGGTAACGCTCGTACATCCCATGGTTAACCATTCCGCGGATGGTGTGTGCCAGGTCATCGTCATTGGTAAAAATAGCCCCGCCATCTCCATAACATCCCAAATTCTTGGATGGGAAAAAGGAAGTGGACCCTACATGCCCAATCCCTCCGGTCTTCTTTTTAGTTCCGTCCTTGGAGGTATAGTCGGCACCAATTCCTTGCGCGTTATCCTCAATGACAAACAGTTTATGTTCATTGGCAATCTCCATAATGGCATCCATATTGGCGGACAGCCCAAACAAATGTACAGGAACAATGGCCTTAGTTTTTGGGGTGATGGCCGCTTTTACCGCGTCAACGTCAATATTAAAGTTGACAGGATCCACATCTACAAGTACCGGAGTGAGCCCTAGCAAGGCAATTACCTCAACGGTAGCCGCGAAGGTAAAGTCGGCAGTGATGACTTCATCACCGGGCTGTAGTCCCAGTCCCATCATCGCCACTTGCAGCGCATCGGTTCCGTTGGCGCAAGGGATGACATGTTTCACACCCAAATAGTCTTCCAATTCTTTTTGAAATTGATGGACTTCCGGGCCATTGATAAATGCTGTGGATTCAATCACCTCGATCACAGAAGCATTGACGCGATCCTTGATGTGTTCGTACTGACCTTTGAGGTCCACCATTTGTATTTTTCGCATAGGTTGTATTCTATTGAAAGGAATGTTACGATTTAAAACACTCCCTCTGTTAAATTAGCCGTAGCTTGGCTTATAGCCGCGTAAAATTACGAAAATTGTATTCGTTACTCTCAATCGATTCTAAGAATTTACAAAATGGCCATTGCAGGTAATTATGGTAATGGCGCGAGGTTATGATTACATAAATAATACTATTTTAGCGGTATCAGAACCGTATACAACATCCTTACGCACGCGGCCTACGCACATTTACACCTTGCGAAGACTTTTAGCAAGAAATTGCAATTGTTCGTGAACGGCCGAAAAAAATCTTTTGAAATACTAAAAGCTGCCATTGGCTCTGATGACAAAACCCTTTGGATGCACTGCGCGTCGTTAGGAGAATTTGAGCAGGGGGTTCCTATCATTCAGGAGTTAAAAGTAATGTTTCCCGAGCATAAAATAGTGCTCACTTTTTTTTCTCCATCAGGTTATGAGATAAAGAAGGACACACCCCTAGCAGATGTGGTAGCCTACCTCCCCTTTGACACCAAGAGTAACGCGAGACGTTTTGTTTCGGTGGTACATCCGTCCATCGCATTGTTCGTTAAGTATGAGATCTGGCCCAACTATTTATTCGAGTTGCAAGCTGAAGAGATTCCTGCCTTACTAGTTTCAGGCCTTTTCAGAAAAAAACAAGTGTACTTTAAACCTTTCGGTGGGTTTATGCGAAAAGCGCTACGGACGATGAATCACTTTTTTGTGCAAGACACAGCCTCCAAGGAACTTTTAATGAAATTGGATATTGCGAATAGTACGGTGAGCGGAGATACAAGATTTGACCGCGTATCCCATCAAATTGAAATGGACAATTCGCTGGACTTCATGGATGCTTTCGTTGGGGACTCGCTCTGTGTGGTTTGTGGTAGTACTTGGCCAGAGGACGAAGCCCTGTTGTTGGAATCCATAAACACTTCCGAAGTTAAAGTAAAATATGTGATTGCACCTCATAAGATCGACGCAGCAAAGATCGAAAACTTTAGAGCCCAATTAAATGTTTCTTCTATTTTGTATTCTGAAGTGACCCCCAATAGTAATTCAACATCAAGCGATGACCTTTCCCAACATTCGGTTTTTATCATCGACACCATTGGTTATCTGACCAAAATATATAGCTATGCCCACATTGCTTATGTAGGAGGAGCGGCCGGTGATACCGGACTTCATAATATTTTGGAACCTGCCACTTTTGGGGTTCCAATCATTATTGGCCAGAACTTTCAGGATTTCCCGGAGGCTTCTAAATTGCAGCAATTAGCCGGATTATTTTCAGTTGCTACTACGGAAGAGTGTACGACTATAATTAAAAAGTTACTGGCGGATAAAACTTTTAGAAATAAAACAGGAATGATCGCCGGGCATTTTGTGAACAGCAACACCGGCGCCACCCAATTGATCATGGAATACATTAAAAGTTTAAACGGAGATCGCTTCGTTTAGGTATCTTCGAAATGGCAGCAATGCTTGGTAAATCTCGATCACCTGTTGATCAAAATTGGGAGCCATGATCTCCTCCCGACTTAGGTGGCATCCTGCTGCAAAAGTTTTCATTTGTAGCAGCTCGATATGCGGATGGTCGAGTGCAAATCCTTTGGGTGCTTTTTTCAATCGATCGGCTTCGATCATTTCACCAAAAGTGTTTTTGAAGGTCTTTTTATTCAGAATAGCAACCAATTCCTCCCCGTTGTAATCGATCGCATCCCGAATACTTTTCAAAAATTTAGAAGACGGGTGCCAGTACCCTCCTCCTATAAAATTCTCTTGCAATCCAAATTCAATATAAAAATCTCCCTGTTTACTCACTTGATCCAATCCGGCAGAAAAGTGATCTTTGTAAACCGGCCGATTAGGAAAGAACATGAGGTTATTATTGATTCGATTGATGGCCTTTTTACCGGGGGTATCGAAGTAGTCATCATCGATAGCCGCCAACTTTTGATTTATACTATCCAGCCAGGCGATAAAACTGTCCCGAACACGATGGTATTCCTTTCGGTGCAAATCCATCCATTCTTTGTGGTTGTTTTTCTGAAGTCGTTTCAAGAAATCGAATAATTGTTCAAAATTCATAGGCAAGTGCTAGCATAGGTTTTATAAAAAATTTAATAAGGCCTTATCACAAATTAACATTATATTTTGGTATTATTAATCATAACCATAAAACATCCCTAAAAATGAAGAAAGTATTATTAGTTACACTAAGTGCCTTATTTTTAAATGTGTCTTTTAGCTCGTGTCGCGAGAAGAACGAAACCGCAGAGACCGAAGAGATCATTAAAGAAATGAAGGAGGACGGAGCAGAGATTGAGGTTAAGGTAGATGGCGATGAAAAAAAGATCAAAATGGAAACTGAGGAAAAGGAAGTAAAGATCAAAACTGAAGGAGGAGAAACCAAGGTAAAGATCGAAACGGATAACTAGTCCATTTTGTAAAATATAGAAATAAGCGGCATCAGCAATGAGGCCGTTTTTTTATGTATTCAAATTACTGATCTGACCCTTGAGCTCTTCCATGGAATGCTGCAACTGACGTAACAAGCCACTTTCCGAAGGCTCATTAATTCCGAAGGTCAACTTACTGTTCACCATCCATAATTCCTGAATGTCCACCACCGGCACATCGATGGGTAAATATTCGGGGTTTAGGGAGATCAACCGCACCCGATCCGGAGCACCGGAAACCTTTTGAAGTTTCTTCACCAACACCGAATCTTTTAAAACTACGATATAAATCTTACTATCACTGGCTTCGGTTATGCTAGCAACAGCTTTGCCAAGCACCCATTCATTAGGCCGTATATTGGGAAGCATACTGTCCCCTTCCACCTGAAATCCCCGATAGGTGGCGTTTCGGTACTCGGGCAACGGAATTCCAAAAGTAGGCAACGACTGGTACCATTCCACATCTTGTATGTTGTGCGGATAGCCCGCTGCCGCTTTCTGATTTACCAAAACAATACTGTCGTCACCATCCGGATTTAAGGTGATTACCTTGGGAGATACATCCCCACCACTTATATCGATGCATTGCACATAACTCTTTCCAAATAACCAAAGTGGATTGATATTGAATTGCTGCAGGAGTTCGGTAACGATCTTACCCGATATTTTAGTCTTTCCGCGCTCGATATCAGCGGTACTACCACTCAGACCCAAAAGAGCGGCGAAGGATTGCTGGGTGTGATTTTGCTCCTCTCGCACCTTCTTAAAACGCTTTGCTTCAACGGATAGTTCTTTGTCCATGCTCAAATATACCTATTTTTTGGATAATTTCCATTTTTTATAGGAATATTTCCAAAATTTAAGATTTGTGTTCGAAACGCCCTAAAATTGGGGAAAAATGGCTAATTTTAACACTTATTATTAATCACTAATCTTATCAACAATGAAGAGAATTTTTTTATCATTTGCAGCCCTTTGCCTGGTTGCATCGGTTTACTCATGTAGAGAAACTGAAAACAAGGCGGATGACGCCGGAGATGCTATTGAAGAAGCTGCAGAAGAAGCTAAGGACGACTTAGAAGAAGCTGCAGAAAGTGTTAAAGAAGCAGCTGAGGAAGTCGCAGATAGCGTTGCGGATGCTGCTGAGGAAGCTATGGACGATGTTAAAGCTAAGACCGAAAAGGCTGCTGAAAGCGTAAAAGATGCAATGAACTAGAATACAGTTTATTCCAAATAAAAAAACCATCCGTTTTCACGGATGGTTTTTTTATGTCTTATATCGAAGCTTCTTATTTGGCTACGATAATAAATTCGGATCTTCTATTTAATTGATGATCTGCTTCGCTACATTTCACACCATCGGCACATTCGTTCAATAATTGTGATTCTCCGTATCCACGTCCGCTAATTCGGCTTCTTTCAATTCCTGCCGCAATGATGTACTCCACGGTCGACTTCGCTCTCGCATCGGACAATTTCATATTGAATTTTGAGCTGGAACGGCTATCGGTATGCGAACGCACATCGATCACCAAGGTTGGGTTCTCACGCATGGCGGTGATCACCTTTTGAAGTTCTACGGAAGCATCCGGACGAATGTATGATTTACTTAGGTCGAAATAGATGGGGTTCAAGTTTAGTAAAACTCCCAAATCTTGTCCCACTTCCATAATATCTACTTCCATTTCAGGATCCAGATAAACAGTCTTTTTGGAAACGGCATCGTATTCACCAGTGGTTGTAAACGACTTTTCGGCCTTCCCGAAGCCATCTTTCGATGCACGGATGGCATAAGCAGTCGCGCACTGGATCACTTCAAACGAAAACTTACCTTCACGGTCACTCGTAGTTTCTTCCAATACATTACTGTCTCCGTCCACCAGAATAACTTTGGCACCCGGAACCACGTCCTGATTATCATTGTCTCTCACCTCTCCGGCAAGCGATTGTAGACATTCCTTTATCAATCCGGCAGTCTGTTCGAAGGCATAGATATCGTCTCCTCCCATACCGCCTTCACGGTTGGATGAAAAATATCCTAATCCGGTGGCGCTGTTGATCACAAAGGAGAAATCATCTGCTTTCCCATTGATTGGCGCTCCAATATTGAATCCTTTTTCATAATTTCCGTTCTTGCCTAATTCGGCTACGAAAATATCCAATCCACCCAATCCCACATGTCCGTCTGAGGCAAAATATAGGTCTCCATTCGTATCTAAGAATGGGAAAGTTTCTCTTCCTTCGGTATTCACAATGTCTCCTAAATTCTTTGGTTCTCCGTAACTGTCTCCTTCAATGGTGACACTGTAAAGATCGGATGCTCCTTCTCCTCCAGGCATGTCGCTGGCGAAGATCAACGTTTTTCCGTCTTCGCTTAATGCAGGATGCGCTACGGAATAGCTATCACTGTTGAATGGGAGTTCGTTAGCTTCACCCCATCCCTTTTCAGTACGATTGGCCTTGTACAATTTTAGGTGTGTGGTTCCGGCTTCATCTTTTCCACGCTTACGTGCGGTGTAATTGTTTCGGGTAAAATACATAGTCTGGCCATCTTTTGAAAAAACGGCGGTTGACTCATGGTATCTTGAATTAATTTTACTTCGGTACCTGTTGGGTGCTCCCTCTTCACTTACTAGAATGCTATACAATTCGGAAAAGGGCTGATCATCCCAATCGTGAAAGTGTTGCGCCGCTGTACGGGTCTTTCGGTTGGAAGTAAAGATCACTTCTCCACCATTAAGGGTCGGTCCATAGTCTGAATAAGTTGAATTGAACGGTACCGGGAACACATTAAAACGTCCCGATTGCAGTTCGATCATTTTCAGGTAATTTTTCTCTTCTGAAAAGAGCTCGCCGCGATCATCGTCCTGAGCAACCTCATTGAGTCGCTCCATCACTCTGTCGGCGGTAGTGTACTTTCCAATACTCTTTAAAGATTGTGCATACCGATAAACATATTCGACATCAATTTCTTCAGAAAAAGAAAAAAGTGCTCCATACCATTTTGAGGCATCCTCATATTCACCATTGAAGTAATACGAATCTGCCAACTTAGACAGCAAGTTTACAGATCGGTATCCCTTATCGACAGCTTTGATATACGCCTCTCGGGCATCCATAAAAGCATAATCATTATAATGTTTATCGCCTTTTATTTCCTTACTGTTCTCGGAACCCGACATTTTAGCCTCTTCTTGGGCAAATGTGGAACCGGACATCATAAGAATTGTCGTTGCCAGTAAGATATATTGTTTTGTTCTTGAGATCATAGTTGTAGAGTATTAAAAGAATCTTGGGTTTTTAAGACCTTCGTTACGGTTAAACAATTCAAATCGAAGAAATACTTCGTACGAACCATCATTGTACTGCTGTAGTTCGGTAGTTTCACGGTCATAAGCTATACCCAGCATAAGCTGATCACTTACTTGAAAACCAACCAATCCACTAACGGCAGCACTCCAACGATAGGCAGCACCAAGAGTTAGTTTGTCATGGATAAGGAAATTCGCCGAAACATCCACCTGTAGCGGTGATCCCTGTACCACTTTGGTCAGCAAGGCCGGTTTGAACAAAAGATCCTCGGTAAGATCGAAGGTGTATCCCGTCATTACATAGTAATTCACTCGCTCCTCGGCGGTCGCACTCGAATTATTACTATTATTGGATTCATCAAAGTGTTCAGTCTCCAGGAAATTAGGTACACTCAACCCGAAATAAAACTTGTTGGTATAATAAAATGCGCCAGCTCCTATTTGAGGAGAGAACTTATTATCAATATTGATCTGCGCATCCGGATCTCCATTATTAAAGCCACCGGTGTTCAGCTTATTACTATCGATATTGAGTAAATGTGCACCACCCTTTATACCAAGGGCTAATTTTCCTTTTGTTGAAACATCCAGAGTATAGCTAAATGCCACATCCAGATTGGACTCATCGGCAATGAATATTTCATCTCTAGTGAAATTCACTCCCAATCCAACCTTCTTCCCCACGGGCGAATGCAGTGAGAAATTCATAGTTCTTGGAGCTCCATCCAAGCCTACCCATTGGCTGCGATAAAGACCTCCAAAACTGAGGACCTCTCTTGAACCTGCGTATGCCGGATTCACACTCAATGGATTGTACATATATTGAGTATACTGAGCATCTTGCTGCGCATTGGAGTTCTGGGTAAACAATCCCATGGCAACTACTGCTATAATGGTTACGAAAACTTTTTTCATAGTTCGATTATTTGGCCTGCCAGGCCTAGACCCGGCAGACATTTATATTCTTATGTTATCTTCTATTAATGTATAATGGTCCTGCAAGTCGCTTACTTTCTCCCTGCTTGTTCACATAGTTCAATATGTAATAGTAGGTACCTACGGGTAGGCGTTCACCTCTATCGATTGTTAACCTTCCATCGGATAATCCTCTAAAGAAATTATCTCCTTGAGCATATCCTTCGACATCGTAAACCTTCACACCCCATCTGTTGAATATTTCCAACTTATTGTTAGGGAAGTTCTCAATGTTTCGGATCGTGAACACATCGTTCAAGCCATCACCATTTGGTGTTATGATATCAAAGACCTCTAGATTATCTTCGGAATTTGGATTACCATTGTTTGCTTCTACATGATCCGGGATTCCATTGTCATTAGCATCTTGGATTCCAACAGGGTCTCCATTCTGATTCGTAACAATTTCATCACCATTAGAGATTCCATCATCGTCGCAATCCAACGCCATCCACTCTTCAGTCACTATCGTGATATCTTGGTTCTCCCATAGGAAGTCACAAGGATCATTAGGATCGGTTCCATCGATGATCTCCTGACCATTTAAGACACCGTCTCCGTCACAGTCAAGCTCGTTCCACTCTGTTGAAGGTGGTACCGTTTGGCTGCTGGTTTCAAAGTCACAGATATCTAATGGATCAGTACCATCGTTTGTTTCATCTCCATCAAGCACACCATCACCATCCGTATCTGGATCTAATGGATCTGTGCCTATCATTATTTCTTCACCATTGGTAAGACCGTCATTATCACAATCGGCGTCTAACCACATCTCGCTTGGCTCCACTGTTTGACTTGCTAAAATGAAGTCACACATATTGAGTGGGTTGGTTCCATCAAGGATCTCGTCCTTATTAGTTACACCATCGCCATCACAGTCCAGATTATCCCATTCTTCACTTGTAATAGTGATATCCTGGCTAATAGGCTTGTAATCACAAGGATCTGTTGGATCTGTTCCGTCAAGAATTTCCTGACCGTTCAATACACCATCTCCATCACAGTCACCTTCTAACCAATCCTGGCTAGGTGGTACGTCCTGATTCTCGAACATAAGGTCACATTCATCCAATGGATCGGTTCCATCGATGATCTCCTGACCATTTGAAACTCCGTCACCATCACAATCTAACTCTAACCATTCCTGACTAGGAGTTACTGTTTGATTTGCCAATACGAAATCACAAGGATCTGTTGGGTCTGTACCATCGATCACTTCCTGACCATTGGTTACTCCGTCACCATCACAATCTCCATCCAACCAATCCTGGCTAGGTGGTAGGGTCTGACTTGCAACTACAAGGTCACAAGGATCCAATGGATTGGTACCATCAATGATCTCTTGACCATTAGTTACCCCGTCACCATCACAATCCAACGCTTCCCATTCGGCACTGATAATTGTTATATCCTGACTAAGCGGATCGTAATCACAAGGATCAACCGGATCTGTTCCGTCTATTACTTCCTGACCGTTGGTCACACCATCACCATCACAATCTCCATCGATCCATTCCTGGCTAGGTGGTACTGTTTGATTAGTATAATCAAGGTCACAATCGTCTAATGGATCGGTTCCGTCAATGATCTCCTGACCATTGGTTACACCATCACCATCACAATCTAAGTCTAACCACTCCTGACTTGGAGTCACAGTTTGACTTGCTAGTACGAAGTCACAAGGATCAGTAGGATCGGTTCCATCAAGAACTTCATCTCCGTTGGTCACACCGTCACCGTCACAATCTCCATCTATCCACTGTTGGCTAGGTGGTAAAGTTTGGTTGGCGACAACTAAGTCACATTCGTCTAACGGATTCGTACCGTCAAGTATCTCCTGACCATTGGTTACACCATCACCATCACAGTCCAGGGCTTCCCATTCAGCACTGATAATAGTTATGTCTTGGCTTAACGGATCGTAATCACAAGGATCGACCGGATCGGTTCCGTCAATTACTTCCTGACCATTAGTCACTCCATCACCATCACAGTCTCCATCTATCCACTGCTGGCTAGGTGGCAGGGTCTGATCGGCAACTACTAAGTCACATTCATCTAATGGATCGGTTCCGTTTCCGTCATCAACTCCATTTCCGTCAGGGTCAACTTCATCACCGTTGGTTACACCGTCTCCATCACAGTCTAGATCTCTCCACTCTTGTGTAGTTATCGTGTAATCCTGACTTGCCGCTAGGTAATCACACGGATCAACCGGATCGGTTCCGTCAATTACTTCCTGACCGTTGGTCACTCCATCACCATCACAGTCAAGGGCTTCCCATGCTGCAGTAGGTGTGGTATCCTGATTGGCCACAACCAGATCACAAGGATCTAATGGATCAGTTCCATCTATAATTTCCTGACCGTTGGTCACTCCATCACCATCACAATCAAGATCTTCCCATGCTTGTGTGGTTGGAACTGACTGACTCGATAACATAAAGTCACATGGATCAGTAGGATCAGTTCCATCAATAACTTCATCTCCGTTGGTCACTCCGTCACCGTCACAGTCTGCATCTAACCACTGTTGGCTAGGTGGTAGGGTTTGATCGGCAACAACCAGATCACAAGGATCTAATGGATCGGTTCCGTTTCCGTCATCAATTCCATTTC
>Ga0315336_1001151_pt1 | contig 55963 bp, 46 predicted proteins | sample ASW5metaG_FD_204512 | JGI IMG/M metagenome (GOLD analysis project Ga0315336, IMG submission 204512) | Ammonia-oxidizing marine archaeal communities from Monterey Bay, California, United States - ASW #5 | ecosystem: Environmental > Aquatic > Marine > Intertidal zone | place: USA: California...
TCGCATTGTCGTCGGGCATGAGCCGGTATCGCTGTTCATGATGACCGTGGGCTGTGTTGCACTCGTGGCAAACGTCATTTGCTTGCTCCTCATTCAGAAACATCGGAACGGCGAAGTCCATATGCGAGCAAGCTGGATTTTTTCAACCAACGATGTTATCGCAAACGTAGGGGTCATAGTAGGCGGAGCGATCGTCTGGTTCACGAATACGCGGTGGCCCGACATCGTCATCGGTGCGGTCATTGCTTGCATCGTACTTCGTGGAGCTCGCCGAATCATGCAGGATGCAAAAACCAGTATGCCCGTTCCCGATGAGGTCTAGACATACTGGCGAATGTATTTGTTTATTTCGAAATGCAGTAGAGGTGTTCGCTGCCCTTGAGGTAGAGGTCGTCGCCGATGACAACGGGCGACGCATCGAAGCCTTCGTCGAGGGTGTTTGTGGCCAGTACCTCGAACTTGTCCGAATCTTTGATGACGAGGACTTTACCTCTTCGATCGGCGATGTATACGCGCCCATCGACTGCGACGGGTGACGCGTATAGCTGGCCGAGGCCATCCAATTTCTGGTCGGTAAAGAGCGGTTTACCGGTTTGAGCGTCGTAACACGAGAGGACCGCCTTGAGGCTCTCGGTGATGTAGATCCGTCCGTTGTACAGGAGCGGAGACGCGACGTAGGGCGTACCCTGGTCGATGGACCATGATATCGCATCCGTGTCTTTGAGATTTCCTTTTTGACCCAGTTTGATGGCCATTAAAGAGAAGCCTCGGAAACCGCTGGTGCAGTAAATGTGTCCAAATCCAACCACCGGCATTGGAATCGTATTTAAGGTTAATCCACCAACTTCCCAAATCAGGGAACCATCTTTAACATCGTAGCTGCGGATGCTTTTGGTCGCGAGTGTTACAACTTCAGTGGTGCCATCTACCTCGACTGCGAATGGAGTGACCCAAGACGTACGTTCTTGCCTATCTTTCTCCCAAGCCAGTTTTCCGGTCATCTTGTCGAAGGCCATTATTTTGGAGGCGCCTTCGTGGTCCATCTGAACGACCACTTTATCAGCAGCGAGTGCTGCGGAACTTCCTTCGCCGAATGCCATACGCATGTTCATGGGGAACAGGTCGGTGCTCCATTGATGGTTTCCGTCCATGTCGTAACAGTGGAGACCCCAGGAGCCGAAACTGGCCCAAATGTATTTTCCGTCGGTGACGGGTGAATAGGAAGCGTATCCTGCCGTGGGATGATGGCCTTCATGGGGAACCGCTTCCTGAGCCGTTTTTTCCCAAATGATTTCGCCGGTATTTTTATCGAGGCATACGAGATTGAATTTAAACGGTGACGTAGGAGCCGGGGCGCGAGGAGGTCCTCTGCGGCGGCGACCTTCGGCGGGTGGTTCTTCGACCTTTGGTTCGACTTTCTGTTCTACTTCCGTGGACACAGCCGTCTGGAAAATCATCTTGTCGCCCCAAACGATGGGGGTGGAGCTTCCGCTACCGGGGAATTTAATCTTCCATTTGATGTTTTCGGTTTCGCTGAAAGAAATCGGCGGGTTCCCTTCACCCGCGACTCCGTTGACGGTCGGTCCGCGCCAATTGGGCCAGTTACCGGCCTGAGCGTCCATAGCCGAGAATGACATCGTTACTAAAACCAGAGCAATTAACCCATATCGCATCGCGACGACTCCTTTTGAAATCTTTTGTCCTATGGTCCTTGTTAGAAACACGTAGACGTGAAAATTAATTCATTGTCATTTTGATTCAGAAATACAATAGAGGAATTTCTTGCCTTTCAGGAACATTTCATCGCCGACGACTACGGGGGATGAATCGAATCCGTCATCCATCACGTTGGTGGCGAGGATTTCGAATTCGCTACCGTGTTTGAGGACTAAAGTAGTTCCTTTACGGCCGCTGATGTACACGCGTCCGCCTGCACCGACGGGGGACGAATAAAGCATTTTCTGTCCCGGGAGTTTTTGGGAGGTAAAAATGGGTTCTCCGGTTTTTGCGTCGTAGGAAGAGAGTTTCGGTTTGTTTCCTTCGGTGAAATAGAGTTGGCCTTCGTAGAGGAGCGGGCATGGAACGTAGGGCGTGTTTTCGGTAATGCTCCAGGCAACGGCATCGGACGCCGTCAAATCGCCCGTTTTGCCTAACTCAATAGCCAGTAATGAAAATTTCAAGTAGCCGGTCATGCAGTAGACCATGCCGAAACCAGCAACGGGGCTGGGCACGGAACCTCTTTCGAGTCCGGAGCATTGCCAAATGAGGTCGCCGGATTTTGCATCGTAGCTGCGAACGGCTTTAGAACCGCTGACAACGATTTGGGTCTTTCCGTCGACTTCGACCGGGTACGGCGTTGACCAGCCGGTACCTTCTTCACGGTCTTGTTCCCACACGAGGTCGCCTGTCTTTTTGTTGAAGGCATGAATTTTGGAATCCCCTTCGTGGTCCTGAAGGATGTAGACGAGATCACCGGCTACAGCGGGAGAACTTCCTTCACCGAAACCATTGAAGGTGAACTGACGGTCAAGTGCGGTGTTCCAAACTTCGTTGCCGTCTAAGTCGTAGCAATACATGCCGAACGTTCCGTAGCTTACCCATACATGCTCGCCGTCGGTAACTGGAGAGTAGGAGGCGAAACCGTGATCGGGATGGACGCCTTCATGGGGGTACGCTGTGTTTGCGGTGCGTTCCCAGAGGATTTTGCCGGTGTTTTTATCGAGGCAAATGAGGTTAAAATCGAAGGCGTTCGTCGGAACTTTCGGGAGGAGGCGTTGAGCTTCTGGGCGTTCGAAATTGGTGTCCAACGGGGGGATATCGCCGGATTCCTTCTGGGAAGGGACGGCTGCCTGGATGAAGATTTTGTCGCCCCAAATTACTGGGGTACAGTTGGAGGTGTCCGGCATGGGGACTTTCCATTTGATATTTTCGGTATCGCTCCAGGTCACGGGTGGATTGCTATCGGGGGCGGCGCCGTCGGCTGTGGGTCCGCGCCATGTGGGCCAATTGGAGGCGGCATGTACGGTTGTTGCTGGAACTAGCACGAGGAGTGCGAAACATACTGATTTTATTGAGGAATGCATAGGTTTGTCCTTATCCTTTTGTTGAGAGGATGTTTATATCACCTCTATAGAAACGACTTCAACGGGTATTTTCTTATTCGTAGTGGAGCGATTGACTATCGATGCGCCGAATCCCGGTCAAAATAGCGACGACGGTGCACGAGACGGCCATGAGAACGACGAAAACCAGGATACGGGCCTGGATTCCGAATTCGACGGATGTGGTCGTAGCGGCTAACGCAGGGACCATGGAAACGACGGCTGTGAGACTTCCGATGAGCAGGCCGGCGAAGACTAGGCATCCGTATTCGAGGCCGACCAATTTAATGAGATTTTGTTTGTTGTAGCCCACGGCCTGGAGAAGGGCGAGTTCAGAACGCCGTTCGTAGATATTGCGCAGGACGACGACTGCGAGTCCGACGGTGCCGAGCATGAGGCCGATTCCGCCGAGTACGAGGAACATGGCGAGGTAGGTGGATTCCACGGTATAGAATTCGGTGAGTCGTGCGGTGGTGGTGACGACGTCCATACCGAAGCGATCGTAGTCTTTGTGAAGTTTGGAGATAAGGCCTTGTCTGGCGTCGGTGGGTGCATCGAGGAGAAACATGCGGTAGCCGTCTTCGGAGGGAAACAACGTCGTGAAAGATTCGTCGGAAATGAGGATGGTGCCCTGGAAGATGGAGAGGCGCGCAGGGATGGTGCCGACGAGTTTGACGTTGATTTCGTTTCCTGATTCATCGAGGTAGCGTAGGACGTCTCCTTTTGTTACATGCGCTTTTTTCTTGAGCGTCCACATGGCAGTGTTTGCGTCGCCGATGAGGGCGGGAATCATGCCGTCTTCGAGTTCCATGTTCAGGAGGTCGAATTTGTTGTCGTCGGGGTTCTTTGTGAAAGCGCCGCGTTCTATGAAGTCGGTTACGTGTACGCCCAGCAACTGGGGAGTTTGGGTCTTGTTCAGATTGAGGCAACTGGCGTCGTCGCCGTCCCGGACTTTTATCTTCGTACCGGATACGCCGGGTTGATTCAGTTCGGCGAGGGGATCATCGAGCACGGGCAAGGTTGCTCGGGCTACCAATGCGAAACCGCCGGAACCGGACGCGCGGAGGTGACTGTGGGCTTCGAGGTCTTCTTGCATGGCGGATACCGAAAAGACCATGAAGCTGCCGCAGGCGAGTGAGGCTACCACGGCGAGGCTTCGGCCCCGTCTTCTGGTGAGGTTCTGGACGGCTAAACCAAATAGGGATTGTCGCGATTCTGATTGGTCGTTTTGTATGGAAAGAAGTAGATAGCGTAGCAGGCCTAAGCTGGCGATCAGGAGCAGGCTTCCGGCTCCGAAATAGGCGTAGGTGATTTCCATGATGTGAGCGAGGCTGGCGTAGAGCATGATGGCAACCGCGAGAACAACGCCTCCCACGGAGGCCAGTAATCCGGTTTTGGCTGAGAAGCGAAGGGTCTGGCCGGAATCCGCTTGGGACAGGTCGGTGTTTAGGAGCGTAATAGCCTGATTTTTGGAATAGCGCCAGACGAACCATCCGATGGTGGCGAGTGCGCAAAAAATGCTGATGAAGGCGCCGAGGACAAGTGTGATGGGTTTTCCGTGGTATTCAATCGCGGCACCGGCGACGGCACCTTGCCAAAATTGGCTGAGGCCGGCGAGGAGAAGCTTAGTATAGGCTGACCCGGCGAACGCACCAATGAGGGCAGCGGGGATGGCGATGAACATTCCTTCGCCGATTAAGAGGTTTCGGACGTGTTTAGGTTGGTAGCCCATGGCGAGGAGAGAACCCATTTCGTGGGAACGTTGTTGAACGCCAAAGGAGAACAACATGCTCGTGAGCATGAGGGCGGAGCCGATGAGGAAGAAACTCATGCCAAGAAAAAGTCCGCCGAAGTCCATGGCGCCATCGACGGCGGTATCGGCTTCTTCTTTCACTGCAAGGAATTCGAGGCCCATTTTGGCGAGGGTCATTTCTGATCGAAACGTTTCTCGGAACTCATCGCGTTCGACGTTACCGCCGGGGATTTGAATTGCAGTGAGGTCTCCGAAGCGGTTGGTCCACATTTCCTGGCCGGCGGCGAGAGTGACGAGCGCCTTTGGAGTTTGGCGATAGGCGTCCCAGTATTCTTCATTTCGCTCGTCTTCGAGTAACTCATCGTCCATGGGCATGCCGACATCCCAATCGCTGCAGCTTTCGACGTCGCTCAAGCCGGGAAATACGGGCATCAATTCTTTTTCGGACTTCAAGCTATCCATTGAACGAATACTATGGACCACGAAGTCGCGGCTTTGGGGAGCGAACTCGTTGTTGGTGAGCAGTTGCGAGTAGGCGAGCGTAATGGCCCCCCCCACTTTCGCTTGAAGCTCGTCGGCGACCCATTGGTTGATGATGATTTCGTTGTCTTTTAAATCGTCGGGAACCGCGCCGGCGAGAACGAAAGAATATGGGGTCAGGTTTTCGCCTTTTCCAACGGAATTGACGAGATAAGTCAGTGTTCCTTTGGCCGCGGATTGCTCTAGGGCAATGCGTTTCGTTTCGTCGTCGAAGAAGATACGCTCGGATTCCAATTGAACCACGCCGCTGGAATGGGTGCGGAAGGTCAGACCGATATCTTCGGGTTGAGCGACTTCGTCCGCGGCAGATTTTAACTCGGACAAGTTCATGCCCGCGCCCGCAAGCATCATGTTGATACGATCGGGTTGTTCCACTTGCTCCTGAAGGAACTCACGACTAATGAACGCGTTGTAAGGAACAATTTGGCTAGGTGATAAATTGAAGAAGCCGAGGCTTTCGTCCGGGATTATGGCCGTCACCGTATAACGGCGGCGTTTTGTATTTTCTTCGGCTCTCCAGGATAAAGGAGCATCTCTAGCCATGAGAGACGGATTAGTCACCCGCATCGAGATGTCGTCGCCCACCGACACGCCGAGTGCGGCGCTCAGTTTGGTATTGAGGGCCACTTCGTTGCGCCCGATTTCCGTAGAAAAGTCGCCCGCGAATTTCCAAAAATCTTCATCGACTCCCAGGAGGTTGACCTGATTGATTTGAGTCTGGTCATTGGACGTGGTGTTTTGCTGAATAGCCATTCCGGGTAATTGCAGAATCCCGGCAACCGGTTGTTCTATTTTGGCGGAAAGTCTCTCGGCCAGTTTTTGGTTGATGAGCTGATCCCGGGCGCCGAGCACGTAGTGTATGTCCCCGAGTCTGAGGGTGGCGGATTTACGGAGAGAATAATCGACCGAATCTCCGACCAGTAGTGCCCCGGTGAGGACGAGAGACGTGATGACAGTGCCGATAAATACGCTCAGGTGGACGCGTTTGTAGTAAAAAACACTCTTCCAGAGTAGACTGAACATGGTTAGTTCGCCCCGGTTTTCTCGACTAGCTTACGTTGATTTAACGTGTACACTTTCGACATTTTTCGAGCGACCTGATCGGAATGAGTTACCACCAGAAGAGCGAGGTTTTCTTCCCGGTTCAATTCCAACAACAGATCTGTCAATTCCAATGCCCCCTCTTCGCTTAGGGAACCGGTTGGTTCATCGGCCAAGAGAATACTGGGACTATTGATGAGCGCACGTACTACAGCGACCCGCTGGCACTCCCCTCCGGACAACTCGCCGGGCAAGTGAGTGAGGCGTTCGCCCAAGCCTACTCGTTTCAGTAATTTCTCTGCCCGTTCTTTAACGCCATTCGAATCTTTGTTGATCAATGTTGGCACTAACACGTTTTCGAGCACGGAGCATTGGGGCAATAAATGATGGAGTTGAAAGATAAATCCGATACGTTTATTACGAAGGGCGGCAAGCTCGTTTGGCGAAGCGTCACTGACATTGTCGCCGCTAAGCGCTATGGTACCTGACGTGGGTGCATCGAGCGTCCCGATTAAGTTGAGTAAGGTACTTTTCCCACAACCGGAAGGCCCCACGATGGCGGCGCTTTCTCCGGCATTCATGTTGAAGCTGACGTCAGCCAACACCTCGATGGTGTTCGCGCCCTTGGTGAAATCTTTGGTTACGCCACTCAAACTGATAATTGGCGAGCCTGTCTGGTCATCTTGAGTCAAAGAGTTTATTCCTTTGTTCCGAACGCGGTTACCGTTCCGTCGTCCGCGCCCACTAAAATCATATTGTCGACGATACCCGGAGAGGAGATTTCGTCACTAAGTTCGTACGACCATATTTGCTCGCCGGTTTCAACGTTCAATATATAGATGACCCCATCCGAACAAGCAATCACCTTGCTTCCCGCTACGACCGGCGAAACGGTGATACCATCCGTCTCGAACGACCACTTTTCTTCGCCGGTGTTTCGGTCGAGGGCATAAAAGTACCCGTCCAGCGACCCGAATATTACTAGAGTGTCTGTTACTGCCGGCGTGGAGAAAATTTCGTCTTCACTGCTTTCGTTGATCCACACAATTTTCCCGGAACTTAGATCGGCGTGAAAGAGCCGACCGCTGTGCGCGCCGGAAAAGGCGGAGTCGCCGACTATGGCTACTCCCCCGGCCACCTGGGAATCCGGATCTAGTTCGATCTCGGTCAAGAGCGAGCCATCTTCAGCAGAAAAAACATGCAACGCGTTAGCGCAACTTCCGTATACAACACGACCGTTCCCTATGGACGGTGAGCCATCGCAACGCTCAACGAATTCTGACATCCATAATTTTTCGCTGGTATGAAAGTCCAAGGCGTAGAGGTTTCCGGCTTCCTGATTCAAAATGTATAAAACATCTTTTCCGTCTTCAGTTACGTGAAAGTTGGCGGTCCCGAGAATAGGAGCATCGATGAAATAGGTCCATTTCTCTTCGCCGGTTTTCGCATCGAAGGCGTATAGATTTCCGTTGAGCGAGCCGACAAAGACGACTCCTTTGTGGACGGCAATGGGCGCATCGAAACGTTCCATACGGGGCGATCCATCGCGACGATTTCCGTACTGGATGTGTTTTGACCACACTTCGTTTCCTGATTTATCCAGAGCGAACACGCCGCCTTTTCGGGATGTAAAGAATAGCAGGCCCTCGCTGTAAACGGGCGGCTGAAATACCGCGGAATCCGATTGGAACCGCCATAAAACCTCGAGGTTATCCGGTATCGTTGCGCCGGATACTCCTTGAAGAGACGGGCCACCATGAAAGGTTGCCCAATTTTCAACGGGAGTAACGGGTTCGGCTGTGGGAGGCGGCGCCATTTTTTCAGGTAGCGCTTCGGATACCTCAACGTCTTCTTCTTCAACGTCCACCGGATCTACGTCATTGGTCGACTTGCCCGGTGAAAAAAGAATCCAACCGCCAGCGGCGATGAACATGATGGCCACGACGATGGTTTGAGCCGATATAGGAGAAGATTTTTCACTCATGAGACAAGGGACTCGTAGATGTCGGAAAACTGGCTGGCCATGCGGTCGATGCCAAATTTCTCGTTAACGGCTTTTTGGCCGGTTTGGCCGTATGCTTTCATTTTTTCAGGATCGAGCAACATGGATTCAAGTGCGTTCACTAAACCATTGGGATCGGCGGGGTCGTATATGATGCCGCCTCCGGTGGCGTTGACCACTTCGGGGAATCCACCTGCATCGGGCTGTACTACAGGCACGCCGGCCGCCAATGCTTCGGTGATGAACATTCCGAACGCCTCTCCTTCGATGGCGGGTACAGAAAGCAGCGTGAGGGATTGGAGAAACTCCCTTCGTTGGCTTCCGTCGAACCCGTCCAGGAATTCTGCATCCTGTTCAAGTCCATGCTTAGCCAATTTCTTCTTCAATTTGTTGACGTACTTTCGGTCATCGCCGAGTTGTCCGCCAGTCGCACGGAGTTTCAGGTTTTCCAACCCCGGTTTCTTCTTGAGTTCGATGAAAGCGTCGGTTAACAACCCCAATCCCAAAGACGGACACATCTTCGAGAGATATCCGAGTACGGGCGGGTCGGTTGACATATCGGATTGGATACGGTCTTTCAAATCAATGCCGAGAGGGACCACGTTCATTTTTTCTTCACTCAGATTCATTCGTTCGCGCATCTGGTCTCCATACCATTGGCTCACGCCGATGAAGGCATCCACGTTTTCAGCTTCGGCCGACATGGCATCCCAGCATTGTTGACTATAGGGATCATCTATGCCGTCCAACCAGGCTTCTTCGTCCTGGAGTGTACATAGGATGGGGATTTTCAGGGAGCTTCGCAGTTCCTTGGCCATTCCGATGAGAAGGGAGTTCGATAAATGAATAAGGTCGGGTTGTTCGTGTTCGACGAGCCATTCGATGAGGCGTTGCAGTTCTTTTTTTTGATTGCCGTCACCACCTTGCAGCATAGACAGGGTTAATGGCCCCAGACCGGCAGCTTCGGTGGTGCCTTCTCTCGATGCAGCTTTGCGCAAGATCCACGATGCATCGAACAATTTATCTAACCAACGCGGGGTGTTACGGAACATCTTGAATTTTTGCTGGAGATAGACGTTGACTCCTCCAAAAAATACAGGGACATCTTTACTGAGACCGTCCGCATCTATGAGGATTGGAAGATACACGGGAATCATGAAGACGTCGTGACCGTGATCACGTAACGTCTTTACCAATTCACAGTCGCGCATACAATTCTGACAATAGAACGTTCCGCCAGTGCCCGGAACGATGTAAACGATTTTCATATTTAGATTCCGCAGATTTGGTTGTAAAATTCAGAGATAAGTATGCCTTTTAGCCGGCCTTTTTTCCACTTTGCGTACCGCTATTCAATCCCAGTCGCCGGTATGCTATAGTGAGCCGAAATCGATGATTCTACTAATTCTTCAGGAGTATCTGATGGCCATTCGACCTTATCCTAAACACGTTTTCACTCTGACCCTATTCCTCGCCACTTCCGCGATTTTTGCCGGCAATACGTCGGCATCGGATTGGCCTCAATGGCGCGGCCCGAATCACAATGGATCGTCGGATGCGACAGGGTTACCAACGAGCTGGAGCGCCACTGACAATGTGAAGTGGGCTGCCGCATTGCCGGGTACGAGCTCAGCGACGCCCGTCCTCTCGGGTGATAGAGTCTTTATCGCATCGAACGATGAATCCATGTCGAAGCTTTACGCTCTTTGCCTAGATCGAAAAACAGGTGAGGTGTTGTGGAACAAACTATTGTCTGAATCCGCGAAGGCCTCTTCGAGAAACAGCATGGCCTCGTGTTCGCCTGTTACGGACGGAACGAACTCCTACTTCCTTTTCGGTTCCGGAGACTTTTACGCGCTCGATTCAGCCGGGAAAACGATTTGGTCCAAAAATCTTGCTACGGATTTCGGCCGATTCACACAGGGATGGGGATATAGTTCAAGTCCAGTCCTTTACAACGGGAAGCTTTTCATCACGGTCATGCGGGGTACCTATTCGGCCGATGGGAAGCAGGATGAGGATTCCTATTTGATGTGTCTCGAACCGTCGACGGGTGAAGTCATTTATCGAGCTCACCGTTCTAGTGACGCATTAGGCGAATCGCAAGATTCCTACGTGACACCGATCCCCTTCGAGCGTGGTGGAAAAACTGAGATTGTGCTGGCCGGAGCCGATTACATTACCGGCCATGATGCATCGACAGGTAAAGAAACGTGGCGGCATGCTCATAACGCGCGCAAGATCAAGAATTGGAGGTTAATCCCCTCCCCTGTTGTTGCGGACGATTTGGTCATCGGGGTCGTTCCCCGCGGAGGTAATACGTTTGCCGTAAACCCATCGGCCGGAAAAAATATGGCCTACGAAGAAGCCTCATGGGTCTATGATGCCCGGACGACCGATGTACCTACGCCGTTGTATTACGATGGTCGGTTGTATGTACTGAACGGCGTACGCAAGGAATTGGCGTGCCTGGACCCGGCAACGGGAAAAGAAATTTGGAAAGGTGAACTGGAAGGTCGTGCACGAATCTGGGCTTCGCCCACTGCGGCCGACGGCAAGATATATTGTCTGGACGAACTAGGAAATACGACCGTTCTTGCTGCTGGCGATCGTTTTAAGGTGTTGAGTCAATCGAGTCTGGACGATGGTCCATGTAAATCTTCGATCGCGCTGGCGGACGAGCAGTTATTCATCCGCACGGCATCGAAGTTGTACTGCATCGGGAACTAGCAGCACCCTTCAGTAGGTGAACAGCAATTCGCGTTGGCTTCGGTACCGACGGCGGGCATGCAGCAGACGCCGTCTTCGGTCGTGCAGCAGGTCATCTGGCTTGGAATCTGGTCCACGAAACCAACGATTGCCCGAGTTGTCGTTCGCCATTCATCGCCCAGTAATCTCCCGGGCAGTTCTTTTGATTCCAGTAGTCGGCTTACAAGACCAACGTCTACTTTCATAAACTCGGCTGCTTCATCGAGTGTGAGAACTTGATCATTCATCACGGATTCTCCTAATCGGTAAAATACCGTATTTATTGTAACAAATTAAAAGTCAGAAAAAATTTCATATCCGTTAGTGCTTGAAAATCAAGTATTTACGGCGCATACTTGACCGAGCAAGAAGTATTCGAGCGCTGCTCGTCACGGAGGAAAACCGTTGAAAAAACTACAGATTCTCGGCACGGGCTGTGCCAAGTGCAACAAGCTGGCGACGCTCGTAGAAAATACGGCGAACGAGATTTTGGGCGACTTCGAATTGGAAAAAGTAACTGAAATCGATCGGATCACGTCTTTTCATGTGATGTCTACCCCGGCCCTCGTCGTTGATGGAGTGGTAAAAATTTCGGGCCGGGTCCCTTCGCTGGATGAGATCAAGGAAATGATCTCATAGCCATTTAGAGAGAGCTTCATGAACGGAAAAATCGGAATACGGATTGCGTTGGTACTTTTTGTCTCCGCGAGTCTCGGCTATCTCGCTTACGACACTCTCTTCACGAGCGGCACGGAAAACGCCGAAGAATTCTCCGTGCCAGAAACCGGCTATGTGATGTATTACTTTACTCAGGGGAAAGACTGTTCGACATGCGATAACATCGAAGCGTACGCGTTGGAAACCTTGAACGCTCACTTTTCGAAAGAGGTCTCTTCGGGAGTGATCGAATGGGCAAAAGTCGATACGGACAATCCTGAAAACGAGCATTTCAACACGGATTACAATTTGTATACGAAATCGATCGTGTTGGTAGAGTATGCGGATGGCGAACAGGTCAAATGGGAACATTTGGAAAAGGTTTGGGACCTTGTTTACGAAAAACCAGAGTATGTAGCTTATGTCCGGAGCCGTACGGCGGAATTTATGAGTACGGCTCAATGAACGAATGGGCGCTGGCAGTCGGAGGCGCTTTTTGGTTAGGCATACTTACGTCTATAAGCCCGTGCCTCATGGCTACCAATGTCACTGCGATTACGTTCATTGCGAGAAAGATTGAGCATCCTCGATACGTTGCATTGTCCGGCGGATTTTACATTCTAGGTCAATCGGTCGCTTTCATTCTTCTTGCCGCGGTATTGGTATCCAGTTTGTTGACCGTTCCGCTGGTATCCCATTGGCTCCAAAAATATATGTTTCGATTGTTGGGGCCAGTCCTGGTAATCGCGGCGATGTTTTTATTGGAACTGCTCGACGTTCAATTGGGTAACGGACGAATGCAGCAATGGGCTCAGAAGCACGCGGAGCGCGGTGGGTTGTGGATTGCTGCATTGCTGGGGATTGTTTTTGCCATGTCTTTTTGCCCGACGACTGCGGCGTTGTTTTTCGGAAGCTTAATACCCCTTTCAATCGCGAACGAATCGAGTTTTTTACTGCCGCTCTCCTACTCGTTTGGCGTGGCGCTGCCAGTCATTTTGTTCGCGCTCCTTGTGGCATTTGCGACAAACCGTGTGAGTCAATTCTTCGAACGGATTGGCAAGATGGAGCGATGGGCACGTTTTGGTACGGGCACAGTTTTCCTGTTGGTTGGAATCTGGTTTACGTTGGCCTATACGTTGAAACTCTTTTAGTCGGGCTAAAAGAGTGCGTTCAACGTTACGAAGACTTTGGTCATCGGAAAGTCGCCAGGATATTTTTCAAACCCTACGTGACCATCGGCATAGAGAACGTTTGAACCGGCGGGAACGTGATTAAAGTTCACACCGGCGAGACTTACGCGGTCGTACATAATGGCCAAATCACTGGCGGACCGTGCGGAGGCTCCGGCATTGTTGATGTCCGTGATAAAAAACCGTTCGATTCCGTGACGCATCCGAAAGACTGTGTTTCCGTTTGCCAATTCGATATCTTCATCATACGTGTCCGTCGTATTGGTTACTCCGATGACGCGAACGAGGAAGGCGGCGATGAAATCGATGTCGACGTATGTGGGCACGATATTGACTGTATCCACATCGTCGCTATTTTTGTCCGCGCCTACGGCAAGATAGTCTCTTCCTGGTACATCGCTAAATGCCCATGCGAGATATCCGTATGACTCGGGGCTGAACGTACAGGCGTCCCACTGTTTGTCTCCAGTTGTCTGTAACACAGTCTGATTCAGCCAGCGGCCGGAATTGTCATCGATCGCGCCTAGACCACCCGGGTCGGACGGGCAGATTAGCACTTTGGGATCCGCCATATATTCAGGATAAAGGGTTTGCCCTTTGAATATGAACTCGACGACTCCCTGGCCTCCGAGACTGGGCGTGTTTTCAAATGGGTTGGGATACGCGCATTGACCGTTGATAGGTTCGACGTAATTGGTGTAGTCGGAAGGGGACGCCAAGTCATTCGCGTCGGTATTACGTACTTCATATCCGAAATTATCGGCCATGGGTGGGAACAGATTGTTGGCGGATTCGTCACTATACATGCGGAGCGACAAGCCCATTTGCTTAAGGTTATTGGCGCAGCTTGCCCGACGAGCGGCTTCACGAGCTCGAGCCAATGCGGGTAACAAGATCGCAGCGAGGATTCCGATAATGGCGATCACGACCAGCAATTCGATGAGCGTGAATCCTTTACGATTAGATCCGGATGACTTCATGTGATGTTTCCTTGTTTAAGAATAATAACCAAGATTTAGAGGATTTTTGTTCCCAATTCGCCTGCATTATATAATTCGACTTGCGTCGTAGTATGACACGATTCAACATCTTCCCGGTTTCGGTACGCTATAGCGGCCGTCGGGCATGCGGCAACGCATTCTGCCGCAGATTTTTTTAGACCTTCGTCGAAGGAATGGTCAAACGGTACCTGGATTTGCATATCGAATCCCCGGCCATTAAAGGCGAGTCCGATATCTTCACCGTGTTTTTCAGCGATGGCAACACAAAGGCCACACCGGATGCATTTTCCGGGTTCGAATAGGACTTCGCCACTACCAATCATTCGGAAGTCCTGTTCTTCAGTAACTTTGTATTTTTTCTTTTCAGCCCCGTAATCGGAAGCCCATTTGCGTAAACCACAAGAAACTCGTTTTCGGCAATCGCAATGGAGACATCGTCCCGCTTCTTTTTGGGTTGCTTCGAGGTCGCCGGCGATCTGGAAGACATCCATGGCTTCTTTATTTTCGTTTTTGACGCGCAATCGTTCGAGTTCTGTGCGATTCATTTTCCCGATTTTGCAATCAAAGAATTTCGGCGCTTCGAAGGATTCCATTTTGGTGACGTAACTGTGCACCCATTCGGCAGTGGTTTTTCCGTTTCCGACCGAGCGGACGTCCAATTTATGTTCTATTGTTTCGAAGATTTTACCGCCGACCTCGCCCACTTCTTTGCATGCAAGAATGATGGCATCGTGTTTATCTGCAATGTCGGGTAAATCGCCATTCACCTGGCGATTGTATTCGAACTTGACGCCAAGTTTGGTTAGAGACTCGATTTCTTCGTCGAGTACGTGCTTGGGCAATTCTTCATCGGTGAGATTCCGCAGTTTACCGCCGGCGACGGGTTCTTTTTCGTAGATGGTGGCGGCGTGTCCGTATTTTCGAAGCACCCATGATGCGGCCATACCGGCCATACCGGCGCCAACGATGCCGACGGATTTACCGGAGTCATCTGGTGTCTCTAGTAATTCAGGATTGTCTACACGAGCTTTTTCGGATACAGTGCGGTGGAGTTCTTTGATTTCCATGGTGACATCGTAACTTTTTCGTCGGCAGGGGCTTTCGCAAGGCGCCGGGCATACGTGGCCCAATGTCCCTGGGAAAACCAGACCGTTGGTTACGGTGTAGGCCGCTTTGTCCCAATCCGCGTCGTAGATTTCGCGCATCATCACGGAGATGTTCATTGATGCTGGGCAGGTGTGGCTACACGGAGCTTCGCAATCGCCGACGTGTTCACTGATGATGAGTTCGAGCACGTCCTTACGGGAATTACAGACATCGCCACTGTCGGTTTCAATGTTCATGCCTTCGGTGCATATCGTCGAGCAGGACGGGACGAGGTTTCCGGTGTTGGTGTCGCGCATCACACAGAGCATGCATGAGTTCATGGGTTTGACACCGTCCCAGTAACAGAGGGTGGGCACTTCGATATCCATGCTCTTCGCTGCGTTGAGGAGGGACGTACCGTCTTCAACTTCAATTTCGGTATTGTTTATGATTAATTTGGGCATTTTGTTCCTTACCTTGAACCAGCCAATATAGCATCTACTGGACATACTGGCAAGCAGGCGTCGCAGCGTGTACAAACGTCTAAGTCAATCGTGTGAAGCTTGAACGGGGTCGAATCGATACAGTCTACGGGACATACCTGTTCGCATTTTGTGCAGCCTATGCAGGTGTCGATAATCCAATAATCGATGAGAGATTTACATGTCCCTGCGGGGCATTTCCCGTTGATGTGTGCTTCGAATTCGTCTCGGAAATATTTGATGGCCGTGAGAACAGGATTGGGCGCCGTTTTTCCGAGACCACAGAGGCTTTGATTTTTAATAACATCGCCGAGTTCATCGAGTAATTTAAGATCGGCTTTTTTTCCTTTGCCTTCGCAGAGGCGTTCGAGGATTTCGAGCATGCGCATGGTGCCGATTCGACAGGGAGAACATTTACCGCAGGATTCTTCCTGAGTGAACGAGAGAAAATAACGACACATTTCGACAATGCAGTCGGAGTCGTCGAGGACGACCATACCGCCGGAACCCATCATGGCACCGATTTCGGAAAGAGCTTCGTAGTCGATGGGTGTGTCACCCAATGATGCGGGGATACAGCCGCCGGAAGGTCCGCCAACGAGCATGGCTTTGAATTCACGACCGTCTTCGATGCCGCCGCCGATTTCGTGAACCACTTCATTGATGGTGATGCCCATGGGGACTTCGATGAGACCGCCGTGTTTGATTTTCCCAGCAAGCGAAAATACTTTGGTACCTTTGCTTTTTTCAGTTCCTAGAGCGGCAAATTTTTCTGGGCCATTGCGAATGATCCAAGGGACCATGGCGAGGGTCTCAGTGTTGTTAATGAGAGTTGGCTTTTCCCAAAGTCCGGAAACCGCGGGATACGGGGGGCGAATCGTAGGCATTCCGCGCTTTCCTTCGAGGGAAGCGATCAATGCTGTTTCTTCACCGCAGACGAATGCGCCCGCGCCTTCTTTGATATGGAGATGTAGATTCAGGCCGCTGCCGAGGATATCATCACCCAATAGTCCGACGGCTTTGCAGTTTTCGATGGCGGCTTTCATTTGTTTTGTGGCCAACGGATATTCGGCGCGAATGTAGAGGTAGCCTTCATCGGAACCGACGGCGAGTGCGCTGATGATCATGCCTTCGATTACACGGTAAGCGTACGATTCGAGAATCATACGGTCCATGAACGCGCCGGGGTCGCCTTCGTCGCCGTTGCATATGATGTATTTCTTTTCGCCGGGAGCATCTTTTACGAATTGCCATTTGCGTCCGGTTGGGAATCCTGCTCCACCTCGACCGCGAAGTCCACTATCGAGCATGGCTTCAATGATTTTGTCGGGTGACCAACCGTCTGTGTAATGCGGGCTGTCTTTAGCTTTTTTGCCTGTGTGTTGGGCCATAATGGCGAGGCCCTTGGTTTTATTGAACAGGCATTTTTCTACGGCGACGAAGCCGCCTTTTTGCAGATATTCGGTCAGGCTTTGGGGATCCAGGTCGCCGCGGAATTCCGTGGCGATGTGCACTTGCTTGGTCAGGAATGTGGATTCGGTTGGATTGTCGCGTACGTCAGGACCGTGTTTTTCTAACAACTCTTCCTGCTGAACATCACCATAGAGTTGTTCGGACCATTTCATTGCAGAAGACTTGAGCCATGTGAGTGGGTTCTTCGGCTTTACGTGTCGTGCCACAATTTCGAAAACGTCTTCTTCGTCGACCTTCGTGTACATGGTTGGCTCTTTGCCTTCTTCGATGATTTCGATGACGGGAACCTGGTGACACATGTGTACGCAGCTGACATGTTTGACGGGCACGCTGGATTCTAATTCAACGAGGGCATTTTCCACACTGGCGAGGATTCGGTCGGTTCCGCCTGCGACGCAGCATGAATCCAATCCGATACGAATTTCTTTTCCGTTGGCGCGTATCGTGCGGTTCACTTCTTTGACGGGATCGTCTTTTTCCGATTCGCGTTTTTGGAAATCATGGAACACCGAATCAACCGCTTCGTATTTCACATTCGGGTAGGTAATGGTGTCGATTTTCAAGGCTGGCGCAAGAGAACAACACCCGAGACATGCGACTTTTTGAATCGTGTAGTTTCCGTCGGGGTCAGTATCTTGCCCTTTGGCGATTCCCAGTTCTTCGGAAAGTGCTTCGTGGATATCTTCGGCGCCCTTCACGTGGCAGGCAGTACCGTCGCACAAACTGATGAGGTGTTTTCCGACGGGGTCGCGTCTGAATTGGGTATAGAAGGTTGCCACTCCTTCTATGGAAGCGGGAGTGATCTCGGAGACTTCACAAACGCGCGTAAGTGCATCGTGAGGGAGATAGCGATACTTGGTCTGAATGGCCTGTAGAATCGGGATCACGGATTCAGGGCCAGAACCGGCCACTTCGACGATAGCGTCAATGTCCTGATTTTCTACTGTTACTAATTCAAGCGTTTCCATAAATGCCTACTCTATACAATACAAGTTTTCGGTTGTCCGCAAATAGATTCTGTTATGTAGATATGCCGGCGTAGCGAGTGTTTCTTCGCCCATTTCAATCATTTTGATGAGTTCGTATTCGGCGGCGGCCTTTACAATGTACATGTTTCCGTCCATATCGGCCATGTAGATCTTGTCGCCAACCAATATGGGTGAGGAATAGAACCCCGTTTCGACCTCTTCGACCCAAAGTTCTTCACCGGTCGTCGCGTCTATGCAGACAATATCTCCGACGGATGTACCGAAATAGAAGCGTTCGCCATCGCCGATGGGACTAGCGACTTCGGGAAGGTATTCATCATATTGCCAACGAATCTTGGACTCAACGGCTTCGGCGGAACCGCCTAATTCGATTGCCGTCGCGTAGGCAAATTCATTGGCTACAAAAACGACGCCGTTGCTATAGGCGGGGGATGGTGCGACTTCTCCGTCCAGACATTCCTGCGTCCACAATAAGGTCCCGTCTGCCGGGTTATACGAATCTACGTTCACCGTGGAGTTCACAATCAACTGAGGGCCTTGTTCGGTTTGAACGATGATGGGCGATGCCCACGAAACGGTTTCCCGTTCGACCATCCACTCTTCTTTACCGGTGGCGACGTTGAGTGCGAGTAGGTGCGGTACTTCCATGTCGTCCATCTGGACAAATAATTTATCTTCGTATGCGACGAGGGACGACGAGTGGCCGTAACTGTTTTCGGGGAGGCCCAGATTGATTCCCCAGAGTTCGTTACCGTCGAAGTCGAGTGAAGCGATGTCGCCGTTGGCGAAGACGGCGAAGACTTGTTCACCGTGGAGTGCCATGGTGCATGCGGCGTATCCTGTTTCTCCGCTCACTTCCGGTAGTTCTTTTGGTGAATTCGGATAGGGACCGACGGACTTTGACCAGTTCAATTCACCGGTTTCGGTATCGTAGCAATATACGTTGAACTCTTCTTCATCCCCGCCGGAAATAAACATTTTGTTTCCCCAGACGACGGGTGAGTTCGTTCCGTGTTTGGGATTTTCGATTTTCCATTTTATGTTGGTACCAGCGGCCAAATCCCATTCAAGGGGGGCGGTCGTGTTCATGGCGATGCCGTTTGAGCCGGGTCCCCTGAACGTGCCCCATTGCTTTTCGATATCTTCCCAAGTGGGTTGAGCGATGACGATGGCAGGAACGGCGGCAGCATCAGTACTTTCGGCATCCGAATTTTCTTCCTCTGCGCCGGACTGCATGGCGGCCAAAATCGCTTCGGAATCAGAGAGTAGGATGCTTTCGGTCATAAACGCGGAAAACAGGCCGACGGCCAACATGGCGACACCGGCCCAGGTGATTAGGTTTCGAGATTCCGCCAGGGCTTTGAACTCGACCTCGGCGGTGGGTACTTCCGCCAATTTCGGTAACTCCCTTTTCCAGCGGATCATATTCTTGAAGGCAATCAAGAAGACCGAAACACTGATCAAGATGAGGAAGGCTCCGAAACGCAGGAATTCCTGACTGGTGAAAAATGCTTTTCGATTGAGTAGATCGAGTTGCTGGATCCGCTGAGCGAGGCCTTCGTCTTTTTCGGCTAAGTCGCGGTACTCGATTCGGAGTTGTGTGATGGTTTCATCGAACATGGGATCCGAGTTGCGAATCATCAGGTAGTTTGCGAGCAACAGGATAAACACAATAAACGAAAACACACCGGTAAACGCAGTGATCGTAGCCGACATTCGCCACATGAAGTTACTTCTGTCAAATTCCCGTTTTTCAAGCATTACGCGGTCGCAGCCTCCTCTTCAACCGGGCAATAGGGATAACAACGACCGCAGCTATAACAGGATTCTTTATGGGGCGTGAAAATATCACGCTTCTTGACGACTGATAGGCCGACGAGTTTCAGGCAGATGATCAAGAAGATGAACGCTCCGAGCCATGCGCTGCCGGTTTTGAAATTATCGCGAATCGCGAGGGCGTCGGCGTGAAGCTGTGGCGTCGTTTGTTCACTGGTTCTAAAAGTTTCGCTTTCGAGGGTTTCACCTTGAACCAATCCCAAATCTTCAGCGGCGATGCGCTCGCTCAACACGACGACCGGGTGAAGTCTCGAGAGGGGTTCATGCATGAGATATCCGACTGCGGCGCCGGCCAAGATAAGGAACGGTGACATCATGAGGATGACCCGCAGACGTTTTTTACCGACTTCAGGTTTTTCAACGAGATGTTCGGGGGTCGGCATGTCGATGGCGTTGTATGGACAGGAATCTTCGCAAAGACGACACGACACGCAAGGGGACGGCGGAATATCCAAATGGAATTTGGAGAACTTGGACATCCACCCTAACAACACACCGTAGGGACAAAGGAATCGACAATACGGTCTGGCAACGAAAACTCCAAGAAGGAGCATCAACCCGCCGGCGAGCAACATGTTGAAGCTGTGACCCATGCGATACAAACCGACGAAGGGATCGTAACGACAAACAAGGAACCCCGCCCCAGTGGCGACACCGAGTAAGGCCAAGCCGAGGTACACGAATTTCCCTAAACCAAGAACTCGTTCAATGGAGGGCGAAATACGGATCGGCGCGATGGCGACCAATTCCTGAATGGCCCCTAGGGGGCACACTGAAGCGCAAAAAACACGGCCGTAAAAAAGAGAAAACAATAAAGGTAGAACAAAGAAAGAAACGACGATGGCGGAGACGCCGACGTCGGGCAGAAATACGGCCGCCATCACGTTTTGAGTGGAACCTACTGGACAAATACATCCTTTGCGAAAGAACCCGAAAAACGCCAGGGAAAACACGCTCATCAGGAATAGTCCGCGACGCGAACGGGCTTTAAATACGAACCACGTTGTGAGCGACAAAGCCCCAAATAAGATTACTGAATCCCACCATCCGAATCCAGTTGGCGGAGGCGGCGCATAAATATCAGGCAGCTTGTAGTCGGTGTAGAAATCGGGCGGATCGTACGCCAATTCCAATTCCACGGCATCGGCAGAGCCGGCCGTCAGAAAAATTGCGGCGAAGATGACAAGTAAAACGATTATTCTCATGATTTCGTTGTCGACTCATCACCGGTAAGGTAGATGTAGGGTTTGGAAGCCGGAACTTCACTGAAACAATCTGACGGGCATGCTTTCGCGATTGAACATTCGTTGCAATTGATGCAAATGTCCTGACGAATCTGGAGATAGAATGACGCATTCCCAAATACCAAACAAGCGTTCACGCATTTCGCGCAGCCGATACAACGGTCTTCGTCGATCAAATACTCGTAGTACGGTGCTTCAATATAGGTTCGCTTAATGGCTGCCGTCGGACAGAGTTGGTTTTCGGCTCCAGTATCCCAATCGCGCGATTTCGGTTGGAGGTAACCGAAGCACAAATCGCAATACCCGCAGATGTTGAATTGGTTCAAGCATTTTACTGCCGAGGGATTCAATACACAGTGGGTCGTACACCGCCCGCATTGTGTACACTTAGCGGGGTCGAGCTGCCATACTGTGCCTTCCTCTTTTTCACCGGTCGAAGCGACAGCCGCGCCCGTAAACGCGACGGCACCTACGCCGCGCAAGAAGTCACGCCGATCGAATTTTTTGAGTGCACCTTTTTCTTCGCTCATTTGGTGATCTCTTTTCGTTCGGGCAACGTACATCCCTGGTAACTAAAACAATCGGTGCAATAGTTATGGTTGAAGCATTCGCTCACTTCTCGTTCGCCATCAACCGCTGCTATACCGACCCCTGCCAATCCCAACAACATCCCCTGTCTCCCAAGACGTTGCAAGAATTCCTGTCTACTAACCGGTTTATCCATTTTCGTGTTCCTTCTCATCGAAAATCCGTACCGAATTGGTTCTCGGATCCAACGCCAGGATCCGATTATTTCCGTCAACAATTATATCACGAAGTGACTGTTCCCTAGGAAACAGCTTCGATCCTGCTATCAGCTCCTGAAACTCACCCGATGTTACATCATAGACTTTCAGCCGTACCAGTCCTTTTTCGGCTGTAATCAGGCGGCCATCGTTGGTGAATGCGACATGGGTCGGGTTACAACACCCCGAAAACCCGTCGAGGTCGAGATCGGGTTTATACCAGGAAGTTACCATTGAACCGTCGGTCCGATACCGTTCCAACCCGAGTTTTCCTGGGTTGACCACCCAAAGGAAGCCATCTGGATTTACGGCCAAATCCAGGAATGGTCCCGGCGTCAGGAAACCCGGAATACTCTCTTTTTCGTTTTTCTCGCCGATACGTTTTACTAAGGTACCGGTTTTGGCGAATTGATACACGACTCGATTGCCAGCATCCGCAACATAAACATGGTCTTCCTCGATATCGATTGAAGTAAAGAATGCTTCGTGAACTGTGTCCCATTTCTGTTCGATTTTACCGGCGGCACTCATCACCGCGACGTGGTCACGGAATCCCAAGTATCGGGTTCCATCGGAATCAACCGTCATACATCTCACGGTACCATCGACTTCGATGCGATCCACTTCTTTGTCATTTTCGAAAACAACCATCGCGTTTTCGCCGGTGACATACAATTTTCCGTCGTCGTCTAACGCGAGGGCACGCGGGTTTTCGATTTTTGTTTTCAACGTGGCGACTTCTTCGAAACGAGTTTCAACGTTGTCCACTTCGCGCCAGGTATCCACGTTGTATTTTAATTGAGGGCCGGGCTCCCGATATTCGGCGGTGCCGAGTAGGAAGAAATATCCAAGCCCCATCGCGGCGATCACGCCGCCGACAATCCATGGGCTATTTACTGTGCGAACGGATTCTCTCATACGCTACGCTTCCTTTGCTCCGACTTCGATACAGATCATACGGTCCATGTCTCGAAGAAACATTCGAGTACCGGCGAGTGCGATGGGCCCCCACGGGTCATGGCCGTCGAGTATGTGAACTTGCTCAAGTATTTTGAATTCGCCTTTGGTGGCATCGAGCATGGTCAACATACCGTGATCGTCCAGAATATAAAACTTATCATCCGCCAACAAAAATGGGCCTAATCCGAAACGATTATCACTTCCACTTGTCCAGACGAATTCCCCTTTCGGGTCAAAACACACGAATTGCTGTCGAAATCCGCCTGCCTTCTTGGGCAGAATTCCGTAGAGTAAACCATCAGAAAATATGGGCGTTTGCTGTTCACACGACAATCCGTCGCCAGGTTCCTGTGCATAGACTTTCTCGGCCGTGAAGATTCCGCCGGACTCAGTCAGTTTGACCATCAAGTTTCCAGAATCGTAACCCGCTGTCATAAAAATGTGATCGTCGCTGACTTGAACCGGCGATGGTGCGACGACGGTGGCGTTCCAGGGAATCTGCCAGAGCAGTTTTCCAATATCGTCAGGCTCGGCCGACACGCCCGACAAGCCCCCCAACGATGGATAGACGTACATTCGTTTTCCAAGCAATGTCATGGGCATGATGGACGCGTGGGACATGTCCCATGACTTGGGATTCGGAGTTTCCCAAAGGACGTCACCCGTTTTCAAATCTACGCCGATCATGAGTGTCTCGGGACCACTGGGTGCGATGGCTACCGTGTCGCCTTCAATGAACGCACATTGCGCGGAGTACCAAGCCGGTTCTTTAGTTCCGTATTCACCCTGGAGGTCTTTTCCCCATAGGAACTCACCGGTCTTCGTGTCAAGACACACGACGTGGCAACGAGGACCGATCGTGAGAATATAGTCTTTGGAAACGGCAGGGATATTCCGAGAAACGCCGTGACTGACTTTCGCTGCCAAATCGTACGAGCGTGTCCAGATTTCTTTGCCGGTTTCTAAGGAGAAGCACCGCAAAAAGTCGGCCTTATTTTCTTCGTCGTAATCCAGCAGATAGACCATTCCATCCAGCACAGTGGGAGCGGCATAACCACGGCCGACTTCGACTTGCCACAGAATTTCGGGTCCGCCTTCCGGCCAGGAAGACGCCAATGCGGGACCGTCGGTCACAATATTGTCGAAGTTACCGCCTCTAAAAGAAGTCCATTCGCCGGGCAAGTCGGATTGGGTGCCGTCATAAGTAGTAAATCGTCCTCTGAGATCAATTTTGGTTTGTGCTGGGATACCGCCAGGTGGTAAGGCATCCAACCCGGGGACTTCGGCGGTTAGTTCGAGAGAGGGGTTGGCGCCGAGCCAATCCAGGAGCGTGAAAAATGAAATAACGGCAATGATCGAGGTCACCGCCAACGACGCGATAACCGCGTGTTTTGGATTTTTATCCCATTTCTCAAAATCAAACGACATCATCAAACGACCCGAATCCCCTGCAAAGCGGCGTGGATTTTGCCGACACATCTAACTACCGAGTATACAACGGCTTAACATTCATTTTAAACACGCTTTTACTGTGCAGGATACAATCTACCCTATCTATAATAGTTTGAACATAATTGAAACGCCAGAATATTCCTCGTTTTCTTCACTTTTTGGGAATTTCGCGTGGTGTTCTGCGGTTCAATAAATAACTGGTAATATTGGGGTTAAGGCAAAAAACTTTATCGGCGGGCCCGTTTCGACTATGATACCGGCCCAAATAAGCGTGTTTATCCAATGGAAAAAGAAATAATCACTCATGACCGCATTCAAAGACCAAAAAAGAGATCGTCGGGGCTTTTTGACGAATTTCCTGTCCGATATTAAGACTTCCAGGCGAGAAACTCGCGAGGAACTTCAGAAAAACCGTACCCGGGCGAGTGTTTTGGCCTTGAAATATGCGAAGAACGACTTGGCGCTTACGCGCATCGGATTGGAATCGCCGAAATTCTTGAAAGAGTCCACGTTCACGGTGCAGGTGACCGGTTTTGACCAGGCCGAGGCGACTCAAAATATCCAATTGACGGTGAATACCGAGACTCGCTCCGTTGAACTACCCAAAACCGACGACGAGTCGAAATGACTGAAACCGCTCCTTCAAATGAATGCCCCCACTGCGGTCATTCGCTGACACGCGACGTTTTAACGGGCGAACTGCGGCCGTGCACGAATTGTGGATCGATGATCGGGTCGATCAACGAAAAAGCAGAATTCGAACCCGAACACCTTGATCGTTTACGCAAACAAAAAATATTTGAGATTGGGATCGTGGTCACATTGATCGTCGTGGGCGTGGTTTATCTTTCCACGTTTGCAAAACAGCCTATCGGTGAGAGTGCCCGCTCGACCGACGTCGCGGAATACGACTCAGTCATTGAATCGCGGGGCTACGCACACGTCTCGGACATCAGCGCAGGTGGGAAAGCGATTCGTTCGTTTCGATTGCGACTGGACACCATCGAACACGAAGTTTTTCTGGTTGCACCTACGGACTCCGAGTCGGTAGAAGCGTTTATCCTGTCGGCGTCGGTACCAGCCGGAGATGAATTTCCTAAAGGCGATGCAGCCAACGATTTGGTCCAAAAGTCTTTCAATCTGCTTGGGAGATTGGCGGAGTCTCTGTTGCCGACCACCAAGACGGCGTTGGAAAAGGCGATTGCAACGACCACGCCTGGCAAAGGTAAAGCTGCGCATGAAAAGGGCGTTGCCCAAACGACGGACGGTTGGAAAGTGACGTACATTATGTACCGCTCCTATGAAGATGACGGCTCAAAAATTCCGTTACTGTTGTTTATTTTTCAGCAATTGGATGCCGCCTCGAATATCGAAAATGAAACGTTTAACCGGTATCTTTACGCAGGTGTGAACGATGGCAAGACAATTCAAGCCGTGATGAACGAGTTCGTCCGTGTGACGGAAGGTGGAACCAATTAACATGGACCCAAAAGAAGATTATCTGAATGCGCTGGCCTCGAAAACGGCGGAATTGAATTCGAGGGAATTGGCTGGGCCTTCCAGTTTGTTTACTATTACGTTGCAGCAAATGGCGAAAGATTCAGGCCGCTGGGTTGAAAATAAGTGGGTTACGCCTACAGGCGATACGGCGGCGGTCGACCGGGTGATTCAAATCTTATCCCAGGATTTAATCGTGTTGTTGAACCATGGCGCGCACGAAGGAATTCAGGACGATCTGCTGGAAACATTACTGCAGCTTGCGGGTAAGGCATCAGAGGATGGAGTCATGGAAGATCCGACACAGCAAACTTTATTCAAGCAATTGCTGGACACAGAGGCATAGAACTATCTCATTCCGGTATACTTGCGCGGATCTTTTCGACGGGATGACACTCCGAAAAAACCTATGAAAAAAAAACTACTCATTATTCAGAACATATCCATTTTCGTGGCTGTGCTGTCCATTTTTGCCGTGATGTTTTTGGTAGGTGACACCGATGTCGGCGCTGAACCACCACCACCGTGGGTGACTTTCGCTATCTCTGCCTTGGCTACATTGGCGTGTTTGACCTATGCATTTATTCAATTTGTTGGAATTCCTTCGCTCGCGGAAAATCAACCAACCGAAAAAAATCCACCAAAAGAGGAATAGCGAATGACTGAAGAAGCGGACGTAACGGAAGAAACTACCGAAACCCCAAAAATGAAAGTATCGACGGTAAAGCTTTTGTGGTTGATGGTGTTGATCGTCATTCAACTGGCTTCGTTTTTTGTTGGCTTACAAGCTCCCACCGTTTTCGGAAATGCGATTGGCATGGCGGTAGTCCCGCTTCTCGTAAACATTCTTCTTGTTGGGACTTGGTTTCTGACTGGTGGCATTTCTTTCAAAATGAAATGCCTTTGGCTTCTGGTTTATGCCGGCAGCATTGTTTTCGTCTTCTTGACTCATACGAACGGTGCTGAACTCACGCTCGTTTCTCTTACGGTTCTTAGCACGACCATGACCTTGGCGTACATTATTTCCTCGAAAATAAGTCCCGCTACGAGTAAGAAGTTCGTATTGGGCTCCATGGCAATCGTGTTGGTCGGGTTCACCGCATTGCGTGTTGATGATGTGGTTGGAGTCGTACCGGCTGTCGGTTGGCGCTGGGCTCCCCCACTCGAACTTAGCGCCGATTCCTGGAGCGGATCTGCCGACCGGGAAACCCCCATCTCACTTGCAAAAGAAATCGGAGCCAACGATTGGGCTGAGTTTCGAGGTCCGCGTAGGGATAACGTCGTTCCTAACATACATTTCGCCGCTGACTGGGATGAGCTTCCTCCCGCGGAACTTTGGCGAACACGGGTAGGGGTGGGCTTTTCCTCGTTCTCCGTCGTGGGCGATTACATGTTTACACAGGAACAACGCGGTGAAAACGAAGTTATCGTGTGCTACGAAGTCGGGACAGGAAGCCAAGTTTGGGTGAATTCTATCGCTGGCCGATTTGACGATTCCCACGGCGATGGACCTCGGGCCACCCCCACGTATCTAGATGGACGCGTTTATTCGCAATGCGCCACGGGCGTGTTGTTAGCGTTGGACGCAGAGACAGGCGAGACGGTTTGGCAACGCGATTTGAAAAAAGATTCGGGCGCAGCAATCCCCATGTGGGGTTTTTCGAGTTCGCCGCTTCTATACAAAGACTCCGTCATTGTATTTGCCGGAGGGTCTGATGACAAAAGCGTGGTGGCCTATAACAAAGACGACGGCGAGATAAAATGGATGTCTGGTTCGGGCACCCACGGATACACGTCCGGCCATTTGGTGACAATCTCGAAGGTTGAACAGGTGTTGTTTGGGAGCAACATCGGCATTCAATCCTTTGACCCTATCAATGGCGATGTTCTTTGGGAGCACACTTGGCCTATAAACACAAATCCACGATGTGTACAACCCTTGATGTTGGACGAAACGACGGTCTTTTTAGGAACGGCCGGCGGTATGGGAACACGAAAACTCCATGTAACCAAAAACGATAACGAGTGGATCGTGGAAGAACAGTGGACGACGCGAAAATTTCGGCCCTACTTCAATGATTTTGTGCATTATGACGGACACCTATACGGATACGACGGGAAGCGCCTAAAATGCATCAATATCGAAACCGGCAAGCAGGTATGGCAAGCTGGAAATATCGGTGGACAAGTTCTTTTGGTTCCGGACATGGAATCGCTTTTGGTGCTCAGTGTAAAAGGCAAGGTCATGCTTGTTGACGCATCGCCCGAGGCATACAACGTAACGGGTTCTTTCGACGCGCTCAAGGGCAAGACCTGGAATCATCCCGTGATAGCAGGAAACAAATTAATCGTTCGCAATTCGCATGAGGCGGCTTGTTTTGAACTTGATATGCTCGCCGAATCGGGCGATTGATTCAATTAGAATATTTTTTGGACGGAAGGATTTAGAAATGAAATTTTATCGATTAGCATTGGTTTCAGCAATTGCATTCAGCATTGTAACGCCTGTTAACGCGGCGGGCAATTGGCCAACGTGGCGAGGCCCCGCTTCGAGCGGCATCGTGAGCGAAGGCAATCCTCCGCTGAAGTGGAGCGAGAAAAAGAATATTCGATGGAAAGTGGCGATTCCGGGGAAGGCCAGTTCTACCCCGATCATTTGGGGCAATAAGATTTTTCTAACCACAGCCGTTGCTACGGGCGACGAGCCGGAGAAAAAAACCGAACGTCGTCAACGTGTCGCAGCGAAGCCGACGATTCCTTACCAATTCAAAGTGTTGTGCCTGGATAGAGAGACGGGAAAAAACATTTGGGAAGTTGTCTCGAAGGAAACGATCCCTCATGAAGGACATCATCCTTCCAGCTCCTACGCACCCTTCTCCCCAATCACCGACGGTGAATCATTATGGGTCAGTTTCGGCTCGCAGGGATTGTATTGCTACGACCTGGACGGCGGATTGAAATGGAGCCAGGATTTGCCCGATATGAAAATGGCGAGTACGTTTGGCGAAGGAAGTTCCGCGGCGATAGCCGGCGACAACATTGTAGTATTGCTCGATCATGAAGGGGATTCCCTGATTGCCGCATACAATAAGACCACCGGTGAACCGGCATGGGAACGAAACAGAGATGAAGAATCTTCCTGGACAACGCCGATTGTGGTTGAAGCCGACGGTCAAACGCAGGTAATCATTCCGGCGTTTCATTTTACGTATTGCTATGACGCAGCGAATGGCGACTTGATTTGGGAAAGTGAAGGTCTCGGAGACAATTCGATCCCGATGCCTGTTGTGGGACATGGAAATGTCTATATCGCGAGTGGTTATCGAAATCCCAGTATGCGCGCCATCAAGCTGGGCGGTAAAGGGGTTTTGAATGACGAGGAATCTACGGTATGGGAAGTGAGCAGAAACACGCCTTACGTTGCATCACCGTTGCTTTACGGCGATCTGATTTATGCCAGCCGGGGATTGAGCGGCCAATTGAGTTGTTTCGATGCCCTCACTGGGGAAGTGTATTACGAGAGGGAAAAACTTGAGGGGATGAAACAAATTTACGCTTCCCCCATCGGCGTGGCTGACCGGGTTTATGTCGCCGGACGAAAGGGCGTAACTACCGTCGTTCAGCATTCCAAGAAATTCAAGATTCTCGCAACAAACACCTTGGATGAAGGGTGTGACGGTTCACCCGTTGTGATCGGTGACCGTTTGTATCTGAAGGGCTCTGAGCACCTTTACTGCATCGGTAAAAAGTAGTCTTTCCAACTCCGGCGAATCAACATCGTTTTTGGACAGATGTTGATTCAGCCGGAGTTTTTTGACCGTTAGCGATTTCCAAGATCGCCTCTTTGAATTCCGGGTAGCGGAATTTGAACCCGCCATAGAGCAAACGTTGAGGAACCACGTTACGGCTTTTTAGGATCAGCTCGGTTTCCGTGCGCAAGAAGAAAGCGCCGACCTCCAACATCCAACGTTTGGACGGGATTCCCCAAGACACGCCGATCACTTCTCGAACGGCGGTCATCATATTGTCGTTCGTAATCGGGTTTGGCGAACTGATGTTGTAGACGCCCGTCGCTTTTGGTTTCTTCAAGAGCCAATCGATTGCGCGACAAAAATCGTCGGCATGAATCCATGAAACCAATTGTTTCCCGTCCCCCATTTTTCCGCCCAGACCTTTTCGTACGAGGCCACTTAATTCGGAAAACACATTCTTTTCTTCGTGGCCTAAGACCATCCCTGCGCGTAGAATTATTTTTCGGGTGGCGGGAACGTACGCTTCATCAAATTCTTTTTCCCAAGCCTTTGCGACCCGAATCGAAAACTGGTCTTTTGCTTCTTCGTTCGACGCGATTTCCCCGTGCTGTTCATTTTGGGGGACATCGAGGCTGTGACGGTAGATTGTGGCTGTCCCTGCGTTGAGCCACACGGCGGGCGGCCAGGCACACTGCTCGACAGCCTCTCCCAGTACTCGCGTTGAAAGGATCCGAGAGTCCATAATCTCTTTTCGGTTTCGAGCTGTGTAGCGGCAATCGACGGAGCGTCCTGCCAGATTGATTACCGCGGACGCATGTTCAAGCTCTTTTGCCCATTTCCCCACGTATTCGCCGTCCCATTCCACCACGCGGGCCCCTTCGAGCGGTTGGGGCGTTCGGCTGAGCACAATGATGTCGTAGTGCCGGTCTTTGAACCAGTCGATGAGGATTTTTCCGAGGAAGCCTGCGCCTCCAGCTAAAACGATCTTTTTCTTAGGCATGGGGTTCCATCCTTTCTGCGCGTCGAATTTCGACGGTTGGTTTTTGTAGGTGTTTACGGAGGCTCCAAAGGAATTTAAGGTTGAGCAGATGGATGATGCCCAGAATCAGCATGGCGATTCCGACTTTCGTGGTAATGAATTCAATGGCACCGCCGACATTGACGGGTTTTTCTCCGTATTTGGTCCACATGAATACCCACCCGATGTTGACGAGGTAAAACCCGACGACTAAGAGGTGGTTGATTGAATCCGCCATGGCTTCATCGTCAGCGAACGTTCGTACTAGAAAAATTCGCCCGCTCTTGTACAAGGTTTGGGCGACGTACATGGTCATACCCACGCTGAGCACGAGATAAATACTTTGAATTACAACTATCATGTCTTTCTCCTATTGGTATTCTTGAGTAGGCTAAATCCTACTCAAGTCTGTAGTTTCATTAATTTCTGTACAAACAGAAATTAATGTTCAAAAAAAATGAAACTTGCTGATTCCTATGAAGATGCTTATGGGAAATTCAAAATCTGACGACCTGATGCTCATTCCTTCCTTCCTATTGCCTTGCGCACTTTCGCACCAAACTTGATGAAGTTTTTGAGAGCGGCTTCGGGGAGTACTTTGATTTGTGAGTACCAAGTCGTCATGGAATCCAAAAAGCCAAGTAGATCGGTAATTCGAGCTTTTGTATATTCGTCTTTTTCCCTTCCATTCTCCAATTCGGCTTTCAGCTCTCTGAGCACGGCCACCGTAGGATCGATTTCCCTCTTCTTGCGTTCTTCGAGAATCACGCGAATCAAATCCCAGACATCTTTTAACGATTCAAAGTGATCACGACGGTCGCCGAGAACGTGGGTCACTTTTACGATTCCCCAGCCTTGGAGTTCTTTCAAGCTGTTGCTCACGTTTGAGCGGGCAATGGATAGGACTTCCGATATTTCTTCAGCATGTAACGGTTTTGGCGAGACGTAGAGCAGGGCGTGGATTTGGGCGACTGACCGGTTGATGCCCCACTTTGTGCCCATTTCTCCCCAGTGGAGAATGAAGCGTTGTTGTACGTTTGTCAGTTTCATAATTTTCACTCATTTCTGTTACAACAGAATATACCGAAATATTCGAAGAATGTCAAGTTCTGATTCTGCGGCCGCCAGAAACCGCGAATAGAACCAATTTTGTTGACTTTTGTGACGGTTATTTTCTATATTAAGGGTTCGTAATATTCTTAATGAGGAGAAAAATAATGGTCAAAAATCGTTCTTTTCCTTTCTTTTCTGCCATAGCTGCCATGACGGTGTTCACCGGTTTCGCGACTGCTGGGACGATCGTCTTGTTTAATGACGCTGTGGTCGAAATAGAAAAAACACTGCCCTCCCCCACCGATTTGTGGGTATCGCCGGCGGATTTAACGAAGATTTCTGGATTGGAACTCAAACCTCAAGGCGCTTGCGTTGGGGACTTGTGCATTCCGATTAAACAGGACAAAGACAGCGATCTGTTCGTAACGCGCGATGGTGGAAAATGGGTCAACGCAACGGGGCTCGCAAAAATCGCGCGGCAGAGTGTCGTAGTGGACCACGCTTCAAACGTCTGGAGTTTCGGAACGATTCCCGATTCTCATTCGTCTTCCCTGGCAGAAGGCATGGCGCCGGATTTTTCGATGCTTGATCGCGCGGGTAAGACAGTTAAACTTTCTGATTTTCGCGGTAAGAAAGTTATCATTATGACATGGGCTTCTTGGTGAGGCTGTCGTCTGGATCTGCCAGGTTGGCAGAAAGTATACGACGAACTTAAAGACGATAATTTTGTATTGATTGGCGCAGCTCAGGATACGGGTGGCGAAGAAGCGGCTGGTAAATTTTACGATGCAGCTAACGCGACGTTCGTACAGCTAATTGATGAAAATCATCAGATTAGTTCGCTATTCAATTTGGTGAACGTCCCTTCGGCTGTCTGGATCGATGAAGAAGGTAAGATGGTTCGTTCTGACGAAGGTACGTACGCGGAAGAACATAAGATGGGCACGATCGAATTCGGTACGAACGACTACGTGCCAGGGGTTCGGGATTGGGTTGCTAAAGGTACAGACAGCGAATATGTCAAGACGGCCGATGCCGTAGCGGCAAATTTGACGCCGAAATCTTCGAGCGAAAACCTTGCGGAAACTAATTTCAAACTGGGCGTCTATTTCCACAAACAAGGGAACGAAGCAAAAGCCAATCAATACTGGGAAGCAGCACAGAAACTGAATCCCGACAGCTGGAACTATGCGCGTCAGGATTGGTCGTTCACACCGCGTGAAGCCAATACGAACTGGGCACGGAAAGTCCAAGGATTGAATGGCAAGGATTATTACAAGCCAGTAGATTTCATGAGCAATAATCCCGAATAATTGAATTCGAACTTTATGCGAGCACCTCGGATAGGTAACGTCCGGGGTGCTTTTTTGTATATAGATGTCGAATCGAAAAAAATCGACCGCTGGTGAATCCAATTCCCCCGTTGATTATCAGATAATTTATCGAAAAAACATATACGATAACGACTTAGTTCATCGATCAAACGCGACCATTTTGGCCGAAAATGCCTTATAATTTAAGTAAATATCGCCTACACGTACTAGATTTATGGGGAAATGGTTGTGTTTAGTGGTAAGATAGGTGTTATTCAAAAATGTCACCACCGATTTGGGTAGCTTGGGCATATGGCGGAACAGTTCGAATCGTTATTAAAGCAACGGGAAAAGGTGCTCACGACACCCAGTCATTTGGTGTCGCATTTCGTTGTCGGTATCGCCGTCGGATCCATATCGAAGGGAGACACGTTCCCCTTACCCATGGATTTCGCGACCAAGTACAACATTGATCCCAATGTCGTAATTGAAGCTATTCCGATCTTGGAAGACCAAGGTGTGGTGAAGGTCACCAATCAGCACATGATCATCATTGGAGATGCCAATCGGGCTTTCCTTTGGTTTGAAGACGCGTTTCAATCGACCTATGCCCCTTCCTCTGCCAGTACCTTTAAGGCCCCCGAAAATATCCCGGTCTTGGATGAGGTGCTCAAAAACGACCAAGACCGGTATATCAAAAGGCACGTAATTGCCGAAGGCGGTATGGGAACGATATTTTCGGCCTACGACATGAAACTCGAGCGGAATATCGCGATCAAAGTAGTCAAAACAGGGTCGACCTCCACAGATTCTACGATCATGGTAGGAGACGGGAAGCATGGAAAAGCTACTATCGACGAAATGGCTTTCAAACGATTCATCCGCGAGGCGAAAATTACTGGCCAGCTGGATCATCCGTCTATCGTACCTCTTTACGACATGTCAATCGACGAAGACGGCGCTCTCCAATATTCAATGAAATTAATCCAGGGTAAGACTCTGGCGAAGGCTTTTAAGGATGCTTCAACTTTGTCGGAGCGGTTGCTTCTGATAAAACCGTTCCTGGACGTGTGTAATGCGGTAGCGTATGCGCATGAGCGAAACGTGTTGCACCGAGACCTGAAACCATCGAATATCATGCTGGGTGATTTTGGTGAGACAATCGTTATTGATTGGGGCTTGGCTAAAGTAAATTCTTCCGAAGATCATAAAAACTCGAATGGCCGGGAGCGTTCCCATTCGACAGGACTTCCGATTTCGGAAGATTTCACACAGGTCGATGAAATGATGGGAACGCACGGGTATATTGCGCCGGAATTATTCGATCACGGGACATGTTCCCGGCAAACAGATATTTACGGCCTTGGGGCGATCTTGTTTTCTCTGATGACGGGGAAAGAACCTAAAGGAAAGTCCGGCAAAAAGAACGGGCAATTTGAAGATGGTTTGTCATTGGATGACCTTGGGTCAGACTTGCCGAGCGATCTGATATCTATTTGCCAAAAGGCATTGAATCCGAATCCAAAACGGCGTTATCAATCGGCATTGGATCTTGGCGCAGATATTCAGTCATTCCTCACGGGAGCGCTGGTTCGTGCGCACGAATATACGCCTACGGAGAAAGCCAAAAAATATCTCAGTCGTTACAAATTTTATGCGGGAACGGTTACGGCAGCTTTGTTCATCGTGCTCGTCGTCGGCGTATTCAGCGGCACGAACATTTATCGCTCCAACGTCCTTTTGATGAAAGCAAATAGTGAATCGAAATTGAAGTTGGCAAGCGAATATTTTTCCCAGAAAAACTATTCGAATACGCGGGAGGCGTTAGACGCAATACCGGAGAACGAGCGTAGTTTTGGATGGCATTATCTGCATACTCAAACGACTATGTTTCTCACTTCTCTCGAAGAACACTCCAACGTGGTGAGTAATGTATACGTCGCGTCGAATGATCATGTGATAACTATATCCGCAGATTCGAGTGTGCGAACTTGGGACCCGCACTCGAATGTAGGGCGTACCCTTTGGGAATTCCCCGGGCAGTCTATTTTGAGTACTGCTTTCGATAACACGAACGACCGTCTATTGGTGACGTTTGACGATAACTCATTTCAACTGCTTGAAGTCCGTAACCATTCTCAATTATTTGAAAAATCACTAACGGAAGCATGGGCTACGTTCGGGGTATTTAACCCGCTGGATCAGACGTTGATTGTCGGTGGAAGTGACGGAAAAATCCATTTCTATAGCGCCACAGGGGTGCCTTCGAGAAATCCAATGACGTTAACCGGCTCTATTTCGAGCGGAGCGATTTCCGGAGATGGGAGAACGCTTGCCGTTGGCATGTCTGAAGGCGTCACGCGACTCGTTGATCTTGAATCGTCTTCGATCATTGGGACAACCAATGGATATTTGCCCCGCATCTCGGGCGACAGCAGATGGAGTGTAGCATTTAGCGGAAATGAACTATTTTTGTTTGATCTCGTCTCCCAATCTCCGAGTACGCCCATCAACATAACCAATGCAGGAATTCGGTCTACGGCATTTGATCCATTGAAAAACGACCTCTATTTCGGAGATGAAAATGGCACTCTGATTCACTGGGACCCGTTGACTGATGAAGAAATTACCCGATACGAGATAAGTGGAACGATCTCCCATATTTCGATCAATAGCGATGATTCGACCGTAGCGGTGTCTACCCACGCTGGCACCATCCATGTTCTCGAGCGCGACGAAACCGAGAACGACTTTATCCGGGAGCGGATATTATTGGGTCATGAAGGCGCAATCACGAAACTTCAATTCCATCCGACCAACGAAAAGCGCCTCTTGTCGAGTTCATTCGATTGGACCGCAAAAATTTGGGATACCAATTTCCCGAACGCAGTCATCCGCGCTAATTTGTTCCATGGGGATGGGTTGTTATTCGACCTATCTTCGAATCAGGCGCTTGCGGCATCGATCGGGCCAGATTTCGGCTCAGGGAAAATGAAACTTACGGTTTCCGATACGAAAAACTTACGGGAGGTGTATCAGGAATCATTTGAAATTGATGAAGACCGAAAACACCTCTTGAGTTTGAAATTTAGTCCGAACAATGAACAACTCGCGTTTTCCATTCAGGATACTGGAGTACAAATCTTGGATTTGAAGTCCCTCAAGACCCGTAGCGTTTGTACCGGCTGCGTGGATCGAGCGAGATTGACCAAGTTCTCGAAGGACGGGAAATTTCTTTATTGGATTACAGCGACCGATTCTATTATTCGGTGGGATTTTCTCAAGAACAAAGTCGTTGCTGACCAAAAGTTTAAGGACGTAACTAATTTCATTGTCGATGACGAACGAAATCAAATCCTGGTCGGAACCCGCGATGGCAGGGTGCGTGCATTCGATAGCAAAACGCTCCACTTTCTATCCGATTTACAGACCCACGGCGATTCCATCACTAACCTTCTGCTCACGTCGAGGGGAATGTTGGTCAGTACATCAGACGACAAATCGATAAAGATTTTGGATTTACACAGTAATACTCAAGTAGAGAACCTGGCGGGACATCCTGGGGGCATTGTGTCGTTAGCCTTCCACGAGGAATACAACAGACTATTGTCGTGCGGCTGGGATGGTGTAACAAAAGTTTGGGATTTTGACACCTTCGAAAACGTGTTTTCATTGAACAGCCACGATCAAACCTATCGGATGATATTCGCGTCGGACAACGCGTTGTTGGTATTGGACAACTACGGGACGTTGGAACGTATTTCTTTTTAATTTTCAACCTATTCACGCCTCAATAAACACAGGAGAATACAATGAGTACTTGGGATTGGAATGTTCGGGAATTAGTCGCGAAACAATTGGATGAAACCGGAGCCGAAGTCGAAAATCCAACGGTGGAAGCCATCTACGACAAGATAAACCTAATGTGCTTCTTGCTAAAGGACACTGACTACAACACCCTATACAATTTAAGTTTGGCGGAATCGGTGGAAGGGTTGATTACCTTTTCCGGGGAGGCTCCGGATCGCCTTTTAACGAACGGAGAAAAAACCAGTATCGCTGATTGTGGAAGAGAGCTCATAGAACTTATCGAACATGAACCGAGCCTTCGGTCTCTAAAATTCCGCAATCTTTACGAATCTGACGGCGACGTACCGGACAGTGTTTACACTGTATACGCGAAAATGAACGCCGCCGTGCCAAGTTTGTGTTTTCCGTTTCTCGACTTGAAAAAAGGTGGTACGTTAGTGAATTCCGCCGAAATCGACGGCGTATTGGCCGGATTGGGCGAAGTGACCCATCATCAACTGTTCACGACGCCGAAGAATGCGAACGGAGTGACGGATAATTTTTTGGATGCAGTTTCCACCGCAAAAGAACTACAATTGATGGCGAATAAGCGTAACGAACATGAATGTGTTAATAACAAATGCCGGCCACTAAACGGAGAAACGTGTTACGAATCGTTTCCGGGTGGACCGTGCAATGTGATCAGTTAATGAGAAACGATGGATGACATTTTTTTAAAGACCAAATCGCTAAACGCAAATCCGCAAACGCAAATTATTCGGCCGGGTATGACTTTGGGCCGAAGCCGCGAGAGTAACGTAGTGTTGCGTGATGAGACTGCTTCCAGAGAACAATGCACGTTTGATTATCGCGCCGGAGCATGGTTTCTCGTAAATCTCTCGAAATCGAATCAAACCCGATTAAATGGCGAAATCATAACTGAGCATCCGATCGAAGCCGGCGACCATTTTACGTGCGGCACTATCGAATTCGAAGTATTGGCATCTGACGACTCGTCCGCACATTCTCGGAGGATCGTAGCGGACGATCTCACGCGAACGATGCCTAGAACGCAACTCATCCAAAAGGTATCGAAGAAGAGTCCTGATTCAACCGATGTATTTGCGAAGTTGTTGGACTCCAACCACGAATTATTGGCATCAAAAACGATCACCGAATTGGTCGACACTCTGAATACTCAACTCCAAGATTTGTTTGATCCGGGATACGTCATGATCAAATTTATTGCCGGGTCCGAACCCACAATAGTCGGCAACGGCGATCCAATCCCTCTTTCCCATTCATTCGACGATCTCCTAAATTACTCGGGGGAAAAAGACCAGACTTTGTGTATTACCGAAAATCAGACGTTGACATTGGTATCGGCACCGAGTGACATCATGGGAATTCACATCCTCTTGCAACGGGAATCGAGTACGTCTGAAGCGGATGCGATTTTTTTAGATGTTTTGAATTGCGTATCGACGATGTGTAACCAAATCAGCGGCACGTTGTTTTCGAATTTAAACGACTCCACGACGCAAGACGCCACTATCGAAGAAATAGGAAACGACCTCATTTTGATCGGTGACGAAAAGTTGGTGCAGGAATTAAAAAGCCATTTACGTGCCACGGCTTCATCGGATTCCCATGTACTCATTCAAGGCGAAACCGGTGTTGGAAAAGAAGTGATTTCGAAAATGATCCACGGTTATTCAAAACGAAAAGCAGAACCAATCAAGATCATTAATTGTGCGGCGATCCCAACAGAATTGTTTGAGAGTGAAATGTTTGGTCACGAAAAAGATGCCTTCACGGGGGCTACTACATCTCGGATGGGCGCGTTCGAATCAACTCATCTTGGAACTTTGGTACTCGACGAAGTGACGGAACTATCGTTGGATCAACAGGCCAAGTTATTGCGGGCAATCGAACACGGCGCAATTCAACGCATCGGCCACGACGAAATCATCGAAGTAGATGTCCGCATCGTCAGTATTACGAATCAAATTATCACCGATCTAGTTGAGGCGGGGAGATTTCGTTCTGATTTGTATTACCGTCTTACGGGAAGTTCCCTTTCCATCTTGCCGTTGAGAGAGCGAAAAGTCGACATAGCTCCGTTGGTAAAATATTTTCTTTTCCGTTCGAATTTGGCTCATCAAAAAAGCGTACTAAAATTGACGGCTGATGCGACTCAAGCTTTAATGACATACGACTGGCCCGGAAACGTTCGAGAATTAAAGAATGTGATTCATCGAGCGGTTTCTCAATCAGAAGGTAGTTTTTTAGGTCCTGAGAATCTGTATTTGGGCAGTGTTCCTACCCCTGCACCCCGGGACCCAGGGTTGAACTTACCGGTGACTTCGTTGAAAGAAATGGAAGTCATTTACGCGAAATACGTGTATGACTATTGTGAAGGCGATATTGATCGTGCGGCGGAGATTCTGGGCATTGGCACAAGCACCCTTTACAAAAAGTTAAAACACTAACTGATTCTCTCTAGGGAGAAAAATCTTTCCGGATTCTCATTTCCGAGAATTTTCCTTGCCTTCAAACGCGAATACTATCGTTTTTCTTAATGAAATCGCTCTCTTCGACTTGGCCCGCTCTTTGCTCTATGAGAAGAAAAAGAGGATTTCTCGCATGCAAAGTTTCAAGACTAAAGTTTCCAGCGTAATTTTATTAAATGGCCCAGTACTCTCGATTTCTTCAATCCAACGGCTCGCGGACACGCTTTCCTTGTCCATGGAATTTGCGGCCTATTCTTCTGAAACTGTTCGGGCATATGGGAAAAGCGGCAAGGATCTTTTTGTAGTGGAACTAAGCGAGAACCTCTCGGCACCGATGTCGATTGATCAAGACTCGGGGATATGGATCTGCGGAAACATGATGGAGAATCTGTGCCGTTACTTGAAGATTAAACCTGAGTCCTATTTGTTACTGATGGTATTGCTGGCCGTTACCCAAATCAATGCTCTGAGAAACAATGAATTGATGAAATCCGAATACCTGATTCACGAATCGGGATGTACGTGTCTCTTCTCTCGCTTCACGGACTTTATGGCTTGGCTCGGGTCCTTCGAAGAACTATTTATCTGCAAAGGTAGCCTGGAATTTTACAAGTGTATTGGAAATGAATATGAAATCGGGTGTTTGCAGACATTGATTGAGCACATGAACCGGACCATCCAGAAGGCATAGACTAGCCTGTTCCTCCCACAAAACTACGGTGTAGTATCACTCGACCTGGCTGTTGCTAATCACTTCACGTACCTTTCTCATCAGGTCTTCGCGATGGTACGGTTTTTGAATCAGCTGCTTGTCATCGTCCAATACGAAATTCGTGTGAATTGCGTCGTTACTGTATCCGCTGGAAAACAAAATGGGAAATGCGGGATATTTACTTTGGATATGTTCCATCACAGCCTTACCACCCTGTTTGGGCATGACAACATCGAGAAGTGCCAACTCGATTTCGTCAACGTGAGTATCGAATAACTGAATCGCTTCCTCGCCGTTTTCGGCGGCGATCACGGTATACCCCATTTCGCTCAGCATGGCGATGGTCACTTTTCGAACCATTTCATCGTCGTCAGCCAGAAGGATTGTTTCCGTTCCGCCTTCCACATTTTTTCGTGTCGGCTTAGGGAGCACTCGGTCGCTTGCTTCAACAACGGGTAGGTATACGCGGAATGTTGTACCAAAATCGGGTTCGCTATAGACATTGATCATCCCGTCGTGTTGTCGAACTATGCCGAAAACGGTGGACAAGCCCAATCCGGTACCCCCACCCAATTCTTTGGTGGTAAAAAAGGGCTCGAAGATACGTTCCTGAACTTGGTCGGTCATTCCGACTCCCGTGTCAGTTACGCTGAGAACCACGTATTCGCCGGGTATCGCCCAAGAATTCGTTTCGCTGAATTCTTCATCCAGAGTTGTTTTTGTGGTTTCGATCACCAACGTACCGCCCTCGCCCATGGCGTCGCGGGCGTTGACGCACAGATTCATTAGAATCTGTTCTATTTGACCTCTGTCTGCCCGAATCGTACCTAAATCCGAAGTCGAGCTGAAGTCGAGAACAATATGTTCACCAATGACGCGTTCAATCATTTTGATCAAGTCTTCGATTACGGCGTTCAGGTCGATATCGGAAAGTTCCAACACTTGCTGGCGACTAAATGCCAGAAGCTGAGCGACCAACTCGCGTGCCCTTTCTCCTGCCTCCATGGTCTGTCCAATAAAGCTATCGAGAGGCGTCCCGGAATCGACCTTTTTCTTGGCGAGTTCACTAAACCCCAAGATCGCCTGGAGTAAGTTATTGAAGTCATGGGCAACTCCACCTGCCAACTGACCGATGGATTCCATTTTCTGGGATTGGCGCAGTTGAAATTCGAGGGACTCGCGTTCTTTGTCAGCTTCTTTCCTCGTGGAAATATTTCTAGTTACGCCCAGAATCCCGTAAGGTTGGTTCGATTCGTCCCTTAGCAACGACAAAACAGTTTCTGTTGGGACCATATGTCCATCGTGATGGCGAATATCCGTTTCCAAGCGATGATCCTGGAGGTCGTCTCCATCCGCGACAAGAAGTTTCTTTATGTGATCTTGTACTTCGATTTCGAAATGTTCGGTACCGATGGCGGTAAACTTCATACTCATGACTTCTTCCGGTGTTCGGTCAATCATTTTTTTGATCGAAGGACTCAAATAAATGTACTCATAATTCATGTCCACGGCCCAAATCACGTCTTCGGAGTTCTCGGCCAGTAATCTGTATCGCGATTCAGAACTTTCTTTGTCATCCAAGCCCGCCATCAATTTTTCGAAAAGCGAGGCGATCAAATAATTGAGGCCGGTACAGAAGAGCGCTATCTCCAGTAGAGTGGCTACCCATGCATCAAAATTTTCGCCCTCGTGATTACGTAAGTTCCAATGGTCGATCCATCCTGAGATTCGGAGTTGGGCTATCAGAAAGAGGATTGAAACCGTTACGGCGACGGAAATGTAACCGGCTCGTTTTCCGATCATGAGCGTGACGAGTGCCAAACTGAGCAATACGAAAATTGCTCCTTCGCCTTTCGTACCGAAGAAAAGGAACTCGACGAAAGCAAATCCGAGTAAGACGAAAACCAAAATGGATGTACGGACGATATGAGATATCCGCTCGGTGATGGCAACAAACAAGAACAGGGAAAAGAGAGAAGAATGAAAAACGGCCAACGTAAAATCGCGGTCCCTCAACTCCTGAATTAATGCCCACACATAAAGAATGCTTCCAAAGACCACGCACAATTGAAGTACTTTGAGCAGAACGTCACGGCGTAACGTTTCAATATCAATGCTTTTATCCGACTCCACCAACTGATCTTACCCCTAAAATCAAAAAGTCAACGTAAAATCAAGGCGAATTCCCCGATTAGCCTTTTATGTAATCCATCATTAACTATTTACCAGTATCACAGAATTTCTATATTTATACAAGTTTTGGAGTATAAAGTCGGGTATACGGGTTCGGGTAGGCATCAAAACTCGAAAATCACCAACCGCTCGTTCATGTTTCGTTCGGATTTATTGAATTTGCACGCGCTGAGTCTTTGGACACACTGAAGTTAGGCTGCTTTTGTCGCAGGCTCGATGGAAGTCAATCGATCCATTTCTTCGCGGGCTTGCGCTTCGTCTTTCGCGGTAAAACGTAATTGCGTCGCGATGACAGCTGTCAACACTACCATCGCTCCGATAATCATCAATGCTGTAGGCCAAAATGCAGCTTCGGTTCTGAACAAAAATCCAGCAGCGACAGCTCCAGCGTTTCCGCCTGCCCCCACGATGCCGGCGACGGATCCCAAGGCCCTCTTGTTGATGAATGGCACGATAGAAAATGTTGCCCCTTGAGACATTTGAACGAAGACACTGAATACGATCAAGAGGACTATGGCGGGAAAGAACAAGGTCATTTGTGAAAAGAGAATGAGCGCGACCCCTTCGAGGGCCAACAATCCTACGAGCAATTTTGCTCGCCCCCTCAGGCCGTGTTTTTTTCCGAAACGGTCGGCCGCGACGCCACCCAATGTCCGGGCAAAGAGGTTCATCATGCCAAAACCGGCAGCAACCGCACCTGCGGCAACAATACTGAGTCCGAAATTGTCCATGAAATACATGGAGGCAATATTCATGATGGTCAATTCAACGCCGAAACATGCCCCGTACACAAGGAACAAGGACCACACTCGCGGATCTTTGCAGGCTTCAGCAAACGTTCCTTTCAAGGCATCTTTTTTGGGAAGGAGGCCCTTTCGCCTCAAATCAGCGAAGTTTCCTTCGGGAGTATCTTGCGTCAACCGGAAATAGAGGATTCCTGTAACCAAACATATCGCTCCGATGACGACCATCGTTCCACGCCATGCACCGGCTTCGGATAACCCAATGGCCACGAGCCCGGAGAACACCAGAGGTATTACAAATTGGTTCGCGCCTCCGCCCATGTTTCCCCAGCCGGCGGTGGTGGCGTTGGCGGTACCTACTACGTTGGGGGCGAACATCATTGTCGTGTGGTATTGGGTAATCACGAACGAAGCCCCGATGGCTCCGATAGCCAGACGAAACAACATGAAGCTCAAGTAATCGTTGGCCAGCCCGATACCCATTACGGGGATTGCGGACAGAATCAGCAACCAACCATAGGTGAGGCGCGGTCCAAACCGGTCACAACTCCACCCGATAAAGAGACGGGCGATTACTGTAATCAATACGGACGCAATAATAGTGTTTCCGATTTGGGCGTCGGTCAAATTTAATTCGTTCCGGATAACGGCCATCAAGGGCGCGACTCCAAACCATGCAAAGAAGCATAGAAAAAACGCAAACCACGACATGTGAAAGGCGCGCATTTGGGGGCTAGAAAAATTGAAGAGTTGAATTTTTGTTGCTTTATTAGATTCCACGAATGAATTCCTCATACTTCAGCATTCGGTTACGGTAATGACTTACCCGTAATGAGCACGAAGTGTGCCAAGAATCTGTTCTATGGAAACGAACCAAATTTCGTCAATAAAATCGGGGTGTTCATATGCAACATTTCACCAGGCGCGTGTGGCTCGACGACTCGCCAAAAAATACAATAATGTAGGCGGGGAAGAATCATCCTTCGAAATTGTATTTTTCTGATTGACTATAACTCTCGTTTTCCCTTGGTGTTACAACCATTCCGCTCACGATACCCCCTGATTCCTCTCCAAAAGAAGCTCGTTTCCAAACTGGCACAACCCTTGCGCTAATAGAGTCAACGAATCGGAATTAAAGGGACCTGTTGTGACTACTACGAAAAAAAATCTTCTCGTCATTGGAAATGGAATGGTGGGCCATCAGTTCTGTGAAAAAATGGTCGCGTTCGATACGAATGGAGACTATTCAATCACCGTACTGGGAGAAGAGCCGAGAGCCGCCTATGATCGCGTCCATCTATCCGCGTATTTCAGCGGTACGACAGCAGAAGAACTTTCACTGGTTGAACCCGGTTGGTATGAATCCAACGGAATCGAGTTGGTGACTGGAACCCGTGCGACCCTAATCGACAAACAACGTAAGACGGTCGAAACCGATCAGGGCGATAGGTTGGCTTACGACACCCTGGTTCTCGCGACTGGGTCGGCGCCGTTCGTACCTCCGGTGCCGGGAATCGATAAAGACGGTGTTTTCGTCTACCGAACAATCGAAGATTTGGAAGCCATTGCTGAATATGCACAAGGCGTAGACCGCGCGGCCGTTATCGGCGGTGGATTGCTGGGTCTTGAAGCCGCGAAGGCTTTGGTCGATATGGAACTGGATACGACCGTAGTCGAATACAATTCTCGGCTCATGCCTCGTCAATTGAACCAGTCGGGCTCAGAAATATTAGTGGAAAAAATCGAATCACTTGGGGTCCAAGTGTTACTGGACCATACGACGAAAAAGGTTTTGGGGAACGGATCGGTTACGGGGCTGAAGTTCACGACGGAATCGGAATTGAATGCCGGAATGATTGTTGTGTCGGCCGGTATCCGCCCACGGGATGAACTCGCCAAAGCATGCGGCATAAAGGTGGGTAAACGTGGCGGCGTGATCGTGAATGACGCGTTGGAGACGAGCGAACCGGATGTTTTTGCGATCGGAGAAGTCGCGTTGCACGAAGGAATGATCTACGGGCTTGTTGCGCCGGGGTATGAAATGGCGGAAAATCTTGCGCACGCTCTTACCGGGACTCCGAAGACATTCGCCGGCGCGGACATGTCGACGAAGTTGAAACTGCTTGGGGTCGATGTGGCCGCGTTCGGCGATCCTTTCGCAGAATCGGAAAATACCCGCTCGGTGGAATTTCGGGACGCGGTCAAGGGCATCTATAAGTCGGTTACGGTATCTTTGGATGGCAACCGAGTCTTGGGGGGAATGCTGGTTGGTGAGGCCGATGAGTACGCCCGTTTGTTGCACTTGAGCCTGACGGGTGAAGCGGTCGAAGATGATGTGGATTCACTCATTCTCGGTGCTCGAGGTGGTGAATCTGACTTTGAGATGCCGGACACGATGCAGGTCTGTTCGTGTAACAATGTCACAAAAGGCGATATTGTACACGCCATTCACGACGGTGAAGTTCGAGCTTTGGGTCCATTGAAGACGTGCACTCAAGCTGGGACAGGTTGCGGCGGTTGTGTGCCTCTGGTCACGAAAATACTTGATACTGAAATGGAAAAATTGGGATGTGATACCCAAAAGGTCTTGTGCGCCCATTTCGATTACACCCGTCAGGAATTATTCCAGATTATTCGCGTCAAAAAGATCAAGACGTTTGGGGCGCTGATCGAAAACCATGGCACGGGGAATGGTTGCGAGATCTGTAAGCCAGCCGTGGCGTCAATTCTTGCGAGCCTTTGGGTTGAACATATTGGCGATGAGGCACATGAAACAAATCAGGATACGAACGATCGATTCCTGGCGAATATTCAGCGACAGGGTACCTACTCTGTAGTCCCACGGGTTCCCGGCGGTGAAATTAAACCGGAACAGTTGATTGTGCTGGGGCAGGTAGCGATGAAGTTTGATCTGTATACAAAGATTACGGGTGGTCAGCGCATCGATTTGTTTGGCGCCCACGTGTCTGACTTGCCGAAAATTTGGGCGGAACTGATCGCGGCTGGATTTGAAAGTGGCCATGCGTACGGTAAAGCGTTACGTACGGTGAAGAGTTGTGTGGGATCCAGCTGGTGTCGATTTGGTGTGCAGGATTCGGTGACAATGGCCATCGATATCGAAAATCGCTATAAAGGAATTCGGGCGCCTCATAAGATCAAGATGGCGGTTTCCGGCTGTGTGCGGGAATGTGCGGAAGCGCAATGTAAAGATGTCGGCCTGATCGCTACCGATAAGGGTTGGAATTTGTATGTCTGCGGGAACGGCGGCGCGAAACCTCGTCATGCGGATTTATTTGCCACGGATATCGATACCGAGACTGCAGTCAAGTACATCGACCGGATGTTGATGTATTACATTCACACGGCGGATCGGTTGATGCGTACTGCTCCGTGGATGGAAAGTCTCGAAGGCGGACTGAAACACCTGCAAGAAGTCGTGATCAATGATTCGTTGGGGTTGTGCGCTGATTTGGAAGAGGATATGAAACGGCTCATTGATTCGTACGAATGTGAATGGACTGCAGTTGTGAATGACCCTGACAAACAAAAACGTTTCACGCACTTTACGAAAGATGAAACGAAAGATCCGAATATCGAATTCGTGGATGAACGTGGGCAGAAGCGCCCGATGGACTGGACGACCGAAACGTGGAAACGGGAGGATGGCGCTGCAGAAGAAGAGGCTGACTGGGTGGCTGTGGGAGTAGAAGACGATTTCCCATCGAATGGAGGTTCAACAATTCAGTATGGTGAAACGCAGATCGCAATATTCAATTTTAGCGATCGCGGTGAATGGTTCGCATCGCAGAACATGTGCCCTCACAAGAAAGACATGGTTCTCGCAAGGGGAATTATCGGAGACCATGAAGATCGACCTTACGTGTCCTGCCCGCTGCATAAGAAAACGTTCGATTTGGCGAACGGTGAAGGCATGTCGGACCCGGCCCTGAACATATTGACGTTTCCCGTCAAAGTGGAAGATGGACGCGTGTTCGCGAAATTGCCACCGGCAGATTCACTTGCCGTAAAATTCGCCGCGGCAAGTCAGGAATGTGCTGGCAGTTGTGCGACAGTGACCCAATAACCGGCCCAGCCAGCGATGCCTAGAAATTTAAGGCCATCTTGAAAAAAGTGAGGTTGGGGAATCTTCCACGGGAGCAAACCAAGAGAAATCGAAACGGCGAAGAATCCGCCAGCCAGAAAAAGTAGAACAAAATTGGACGCGAGTACGTTTTTCCTCCACTTAACTAAAATCCCGCCGAGGAGCGACGCATAGGTCGCAAAAACGATCTCTTCAGGAATGCCTGTCTTACTCGGAATGATCCGCTCATGGATGAGAAATAAATCGTCTATCATCAGCACGTAGGAAAATACTGCTGCCGAAATTAAGAATCGACAAAAATTCGTAATGCCGTCTTTTCGACGCTCTCTCATTGCGGCGAGCACACACGCGGTACCGGCGACTCCCCAAAGAAGAACGCCCAGGTTTGATACGATTCCGACCCATGGTTGGTTCGGTTTGACCAATTCGACATTTCCTTGCCAGCGGGCATGGCGAATCCTGTTCTCCTGCGCGGTTGTAGGGTCCTGGGTCAGTTCCGCGATTGGGATGTCCGTCGTCAGTCCGATGATCAGTACAATCAACATCACGCACGTTGCAGGCACATAAATTAAAATCAGAATCCGTTTCAGAATTGTGACTTGACTCAACAGGTCCTGAAACGCGAAACGTGTTTCGCCGTGAATGTTCTTACCTAAAGTTGGGTCGTTATTCGTCATTGAAACATCATTGTATCACCGAGAGATTTCAGTGAAAATTTTTGACGAGTTTCTTGTGGATTGAATACTTCTTCACATTCTGGTTAAATCAATGTTCCTTCGATATCAATGGAGATCTTACATGCAGTTATTCAGACTAATCGTTGCGGGGTGTGTATTCCTTTTATCCTGTTTTACCAATTCAATCGCTCAAGAAAAAAACGTCGATTGGGAGATTTATGGTGGAAACAAGGCCAACACCAAATATTCTCCATTGAACCAGATCAATTCTACAAACGTCGACAAACTGAAGGTAGCCTGGTCGTGGGATTCGGTCGACAATGAGATTAAGTCTTCTGGCGACGCGATGTTTCGGCGCAGCAAATTTGAAGCGACGCCCTTGGTAATTGACGGGGTGATGTACTTGACGACTTCGTACAGTCGAATCGTGGCGCTGGACCCGTTGACGGGTGAGCAAAAATGGCTCTACGACCCGAAACATTACGAGCCGAAAACTTCAAGAGGTATCGGATACCTCCATCGCGGTCCTGCATATTGGACAGACGGCACGGAGAAACGGCTGTTCTACGGAACGATGCAGGCACACTTGACGTCTGTTGACGCGAAGACGGGTATCCCCGATCCCAATTTCGGCGACAATGGGAGCGTTGACCTAGCGCAAGTTGGCCACGATAAAAAGGTCTTGAGAAGGGTTTATTCCAATACGTCTCCCCCACTCATCATGGGCGACCTCCTGATTACGGGGTGTTGGGTATCCGACGGCACGACGACCAAGTCTATGCCTCGTGGTGATGTACGGGCGTTAAATGTGCGGACCGGTGAGATGGTCTGGAAGTTCAATACGATTCCGCAGCCGGGTGAGTTTGGTCACGACACCTGGGAAGGAGATTCCTGGAAATACACTGGGAATACGAATGCGTGGAGTGTCCTGAGCGCCGACGATGAATTGGGATACATTTACCTCCCCATCGGCGCCCCGACGCACAACTGGTATGGCGGACACCGACTCGGCGACAACTTGTTCAGTGGGTCAATCGTTTGCCTTGAAGCGAAGACGGGAAAACGCGTCTGGCATTACCAGATGATCCACCATGACATTTGGGATTACGATGTTCCCGCGGCGCCAGTGCTGTTTGATTTGACGATCGATGGAAAATATCGAAAGTGTGTTGCGCAAGTGATGAAAACCGGTTTTTGCTTCGTTTTCGACCGTGTAACGGGTAAACCTATTTGGCCGATTGAAGATCGTCCGGTCGGTGTGTCCAGAGTTGAGGGAGAACGGGCTGCTACGACCCAGCCTCATCCGACTAAGCCACCCCCTTTCGAGTTCCAGGGGTTTTCAGAAGCAAACTTAATCGATTACACTCCGGAACTATTCGCAAAAGCAAAAGAAATGATGGCCGAATATGAGATCGGGCCGTTGTATACTCCGCCTTCTGAAAAAGGAACGATTGCAAATCCCGGTTACGGTGGTGGTGGTAATTGGGGCGGTGCGGCTTTCGATCCGGACACCGGAATGTTTTACATTCCTTCGATGAACCATCCTATCAGTATTGCGCTGAGTAAGGGTGACCCGAACCGGACAAATTTCGATTGGGTATTCTCAGGAAAAACTTCCTTGGAAGGACCCGAGGGGCTACCGCTGTATAAGGGTCCATATGGCCGGTTAACGGCGATCGATATGACGACGGGCGAGCAGGCATGGATGGTACCCAACGGAGCCGGCCCTCGCGATCATCCTGCTTTGAAAGATCTAAATCTTCCTCCGCTCGGCTATCGCAACGTTCAAGGGATTCTTTTAACGAAAGGTCTCATTTTCATTGGCGGGAAAGGCCACATGAAAGATGCTAATAAGGATCAAAAACAACCCATGCTATATGTTCGCGACAAAATAACCGGTTTCTTAATCAAGGAAATTCCGGTACCGAACAACATTTGTGCTTCGCCAATGACCTATCAAATAAATGGTACTCAATATTTGGCCGTCGCTACGGGGTTGCATGGAGAGCCGGAATCCCTCCTATCGTTTGCTCTCGAGGATTAACAAATTCACGAGTGGGCATCATGTCCAGTCCCGGCTGTTCCAAATCAATTTCGATGAATTGCGGATAGTACAAATCCAGATTCGTGAACAAATCAACCAACTGAAAACTATTGGTACAATATGAAACCACCAACGTATCGCTATCGACCTGCGGATGTGCCCGCGCCAAGTAGGTAAAGTAGTTTTCGTTGATACCCGGTTCGGGGCAAACGAACCGAAGCGATGCCTCACTCCACACCCCTTCCGGAGTGTCGGACTCTCTGGACAGGATTTTATCCGAGAGCCCAGTTTCAGTATATATGGCAACATACTTCGCAAGTTTCTCGTCGTAATAGACAGTCATTCCGTTCGAAGAATCCTCAAATAGTCCTACCAAATCATCCACATCGGGCGACCACCCTTTTCCAGTGTAGTATTCTCGCGCAGAAAGTGGGTTTGCGAGGAAATCAGAAACTCGGTTTCGGGCGAGTATTAATTCCCAATCAGCTGACCTTCCGTAGATGTAGACATATTCAATGCCACCCGTTTCGTGGAGCAATAAACTACTGCTGAATTGTGACGGTCCGGGAACGTCGTAAGAGGTGAATTCCCAATTTTCAATGGGCTCCATGAAGTTCGTGATTTCGAAAATGACGTCGCGGACCGGTTGGAACGTAAACAATCCGCCTTCGGCCACTTCAATCTCCCGCGTCACGACGTAAAGTTTGTCTCCTATCGTAAGTCCCGTAACCGGCCAAAGCCACGTATCGGCATCATCGGTTTCGAATACTTCGAAGGGAGTTCCGGACATATCCTCTTGCCAGACGAATCCGAACTCGTCGCCCGTCTGGAGTACGATCGTGTTCGATATGATGACTGCACCGGATCTATCGGTAACTTCCGGATCCGTTATCAACGAATCGCCAAATAACCAAAGCGTTCTATCGGGCCCCAAAGATATGGACAAACACCCGTCTCCGCCTTTCCATGAGCTGTCCAAGCCTTGAAAGGTAAATTCGAAATTATCGTTGGAGCCATTGCCACAGCCCACAAAACACACACTAACGACTAAAGCAACTGCGACATTTAATTTCACTGCGATACTCCTGGAATAATTACGGTCGTAGCGGCAGGACATTCTCCACCACATCTGCGTACGACCGTTTAACTACTACTTATATCACGTCCCCATTTTCATGTAAATACCCATACGCGAATCTTCGATAAAAGTTCGCGCTGTTGGACGCAAAGTGCTCGAACCCGAGGGCGTTTGCAGAAAAGTTAGGCTTTCAAGAACTTTTTCATCGGGTTCCAATAGTTGTCGTGCCACCCCTGTTCGAGATGGCTCTTTCGGTCTTCAGGAAATCCGGTATGGTCGAAAGTTAGTTTCGTCTTTTCCCCACCCTTATCCATGATTTCGAATTTCACGATGGAATAAATCCCAGGCTCCCAATCTTTGACGCGCCATGCCTGTACGAGGCGTGCGTTGGGAATCATTTCAATAGTCATCCCTGTAATCATTCCGCCGAAACATGAAAACACGCCGCCGTCTCGAGCTTGGATCTCGGTCGGAGCGCCCGTCATTGTACCGAACTTTTCAGCGCTGACCAGAGCATCGAATACCTCTTGGACTGAACAATCGAAATCGACTTCCTGATGGATCGTCATATTGGTCTCCCATTCAATGGTTGTTTAAGGCGCATTCCTCACATCGTGGATATCCGGTAAGCGCATCTCCGCGCACCGGCCTGAATATGGTCCGTCCGTTCGACGTTAACACCGGGTCCGAGGACATTTTGGAAGACTTCGAGTTCTTTCGCGCAAAGGCCCTGACATTCGGTGGCGGCTTCGCAGATGGGACAATGATTTTCGACGAACAAAAGCGTGCCGTCTTCATCGGTTTGAACTTCGGCCATGTAACCTTCTCTAGTCCGTACTTTAGCGAGGGCCCGAAGGCGCTGTTTCAAGGATTTAGCTGTGGCCAGATTTTCGGTGTATAGGGCTTCAGTTTCTTTGGCCCGGACTGAGAGAAGTTTCTCCAAACCTTGTTCGCCGAATGCCGCTCGCACGGACCTCAGGAGGTCCACAGTCAGGTCGGCGTGGCCGTTGGGATAAAATTGATCGGCCTCGGTAGTCAGGTGCCACATTTTAGCGGGACGGCCCATCTCTCTGGGTTCTTCCTCGAAATCGACGAGTTTTTCATCTTGAAGAGCATATAGATGCTGACGTACCGCCATTGCGGTGATTTCGAGTTCCTCTGCCAAGGATTGGGCGTCTCTAGAGCCTCCTGATTTGAGCGTATCCAGGATGGTTCGCCGAGTACGTTCTTTTTTGGTGTCTTTATTCGAAATAGCCATACCTACTTTATAAAGATTTTTCTTGACAAAGTCAAGTCGCTTGTGGCATCCTAGTTTCTAAAGTAAAATATTTATAAAGTAGGCGGCGAAAAACGCAGGAGAAATTCTATGAGTACCAATCGACGAGAATTCATTCGAGGTTCTGCAGTAGCCATCGTTGCGGCAATGCATGGGACCGAACTAATGTCGGGGAAAAAGGTTCATGCTGCGGAGCTACCTCCGAATGGCCCGGTCATGTTGAAAAAGCTTCGTCTACGATCGAACGATTTGGATGGGCAAGAAGAATTCTATCGTGACGTGCTGGGGCTGCCGGTTGCACGCCCTTCCAACGATCGGTTAATCGTTACGACCGGGATTTCGGAAATTGAATTCGTACCCGACCCCGAATCTGCCAACCCTTTCTATCATTTCGCGTTCACGATTCCCGAAAACCTACTCGAAGAATCGCTGGAATGGACCACGTCACGAACGGATGTGTTGGATGTGACGCCACGGGGCGCGAAGATCAGGCATTTCCAAAACTGGAATGCCCACTCGATCTTCTTTCTTGATCCAGTTGGAAACATTCTAGAATTTATCGCCCATCACGATTTGAAAAATGGCACGGATAAACCTTTTGGTCCTGACCAGATTTTGTTTACCAGCGAAATCGGGCTTGTGGTTCCCGACGTACCGAAAGTCGCCGAGTCCATCGAAAAGCAATTTGGCCATACGCCCTTCCGCGGTTTGAGTTCCAAAGGGTTTACGGCGATGGGTGATATGAGCGGATTGGTGCTTGTCGTCAAAGAAGGGCGCGGCTGGATTCCGTTATCCGTGAAATCGCAGGTATTCCTAACGGAAGTCACGTTGGGTCACGGATTGAAAAAGAAAAAATACACGCCGAAAGGACTCCCCTATTCGGTGCAATTCGAGTAAATCTATCGTCACTCAACTAGATACAAAGGAGATGAAAAATGAAAAGCTATATTGAACACGCCAATTTGACCGTATCAGATTTAGACCAGGCGATTCGTTTCTTCGCCGTCGCGTTGCCGGATTTTACCGTGCGTAAGCGTTGGGTCATCGAAGACAAGGAATGGGCCCATGTGGGTACGGAAATGTCCTATATCGCAATTAATACGCCGCTGGACAAAAGCCGCTTTACGCCATCTGATGGAAACCAGCCGATGGACACGATGTCCGCTGGGTTCAACCACGTAGGTTTCGTGGTGGAAGATGTGGAAGCGGTCCACGACCGCATTTTGGAAGCGGGTTTCGATCGAGGATACAACAACGGGTACATCATCGAGCACCCCCACCGTCGAAGCGCCTATTTTCTGGACAAAGACGGCAATGAATTCGAGTTCATGCAATACCTGACTGCGGACGAATCCCTACGAAATAGCTACGCAGTTTAGGTTTGTCGTTTCCTTATTCCACGGTGAATATCATACTGTCGCGACCGACGACGATGGGGCCGGAATAAATTTTATCCATGCCGCGGGCGAAGTTCTTTTCCTGAGCTTCGACCGGCGCAATGCTGGGTACGAGATGGGTTAATACGACTTTTTTGACGTTCGCTTCCTTGGCGATTTCGGCTACTTCAATGGTGGAGGTATGAACTTCCATCAAATCTTCGATCAGCGCCCCCTGACGCGGATTCGCGCGTTTTAAACCCGGAAGAACAGCGTTCAAAATTCGAGCGTTCATGGCTTCGTGGATGAGAATATCGCAATCTTTCGACGCATCAATAAGGCTTTGCGACTTTTTGGTATCGCCCGAAACAACAATAGATTTCCCTTCGTAGTCAAAGCGATACCCGACGGCAATTTCGATGGGCTCGTGGTCGACAAGAAACATGGTGACTTTTACCCCGTCCTCGTCGAATATCACTCCAGGGTCGAATTCTTTAACCGCCGCTTGCATGGATAATTCGGGCCAATGTTCGCCGTGATGTTCGATCCGATACTGTTCGTCGATGGCGACGGCCTCGACTACTTCCTTCACAAATTTCTCCGTGCCTTTGGGACCCAAAATCGATTGTGCCTCCGCCGCACCGGCTCCCCCACGATTAAAAAACATCCGGTCCAGATCGCCGTAGTGGTCAATGTGAAAATGCGTGAACAGAATATGGTCGACTTGCTGAAATCCATTCTCGACCAATCGCGCCACGCTGTTGAAGCCGACATCCACCATAAAGGTTTTTCCCCCGGCCACGATCAACGTAGCGGCCGCCGCCCGATCCGGATTGGGTATGGGCATTCCGGTTCCGAGAAGGATGGCGTGCAGCCCGGTATCGGGTACTTTTGGTCGTGGCGGCATGAGATTTCCCAATGCCTGGCCATAGGAGTTTGATGCAGCGATCAACGCGAAGCAGATCACCAGATTACGAATGGTCATTTTCATGTCAACTACCTCTATCGTGTCTTCTAACTCTTCAACCAGCTGGCAATTTTTTCGGCCAGTTCTTCCCCTTTGTCTTCTTGAACAAAGTGACCGCCTTTTTCGATAATTTCGTGGGGCTGCTCTTTTGCGCCGGGCATTATTTTTTGAATGACTTTTTCACCGCCCTTGGTTACCGGATCAGAATCACTGAACAAAGTAAGAACGGGTCCATCCCACTGGCTCAACACTTGCCATCCCTTCTTGTTGTTTTGCGCCTCAGGATGTTCCGGCGTAATAGGAACGAACGACGGAAAGATTCGGGCACATTCTTTGTAGGCATCGTGTGGGAACGGGGCGTTGTAGGCGGCGATGACTTCATGGGAAAGATCGGAGGCACATCCGCCGTTGATGATATCTCCAACGGGGAAGTCCTCGACGTTTTGAGAAAATTCAAGCCATTGTTTAAACGCTTCCGCTGGTTCGCCGTCACCCGTAGGCAGGCCACCATTTGCTACGACCAACCGTTCAAAGCGGTCCAGGTTGTCGATGAGAACGCGAATCCCGATGAGGCTGCCCCAGTCCTGACAAAACAACGTAATGTTTTTGAGGTCGATTGCTTTTACAAACCCGTTCATGTTGTCGATATGGAATTTGTACGAATAGTCGTTACGGCTTCCTAACTTGTCCGATTTGCCGAACCCGATTAAGTCGGGGGCGATACATCGATGACCTGCAGCGACCAGACCGGGGATCATCTTGCGATAGAGATAGGACCACGATGGTTCTCCATGCATCAGGAGAATTGGGGTGGCGTCTTTGGGTCCTTCGTCCAAGTAGTGAACGCGGAGTCCGTCGACATCGACGTAGTTAGGCTCGAAGGGGTAGTCGGGCAAGTTTTCAAAACAACTGTCCGGTGTGCGCAGCACGCCCGGTTTGATTTCGTTCACGGAATCCGCATCTCCGGCATCCTTCACATTGTCTTTCATTTTGTTGAGGCTTTCTTGAAATTGGTCACTCATGTAGCGTTTCCTTTCACGTCTAGTTTGGCCAATAGACGAATTCGTCCAGCTCGGTCCTATCCATATTTACAGTCTTATCAATAAACTGCGGTGACTCCAGCAATGCGGGCCATGCTGGTTCTATTTGTTCTTCGTTATGTTTATCGAGCATGGCAGTTAATTTCGTCACCATGTCCGGAAATTTTTCTGCCAGATTATTTTGCTCCGTTGGATCTTCATTCATGTTGAACAGCCAGGTTTTATTTGGTCGATCAGCACGATGTAGCTTCCATCCCTCTGACATTGCTACCTGGTAGTGACCTCCTCGCCAGAATAATTTTTCATGAGGTACAGCATCGGCTTCTATATTACCCCCCGCACCAATATAGGGAAGCAGGTTCGAGCCATCCATTGGACGGTCATCTGGTGTAGCAGCTTGAGCAGCTGCAGCTGCCGTGGCATAGATATCGAAATGATGTACTGGTGCATCAAAGGTCGTTCCAGCCATTATTTTATTAG
>Ga0315336_1001152_pt1 | contig 55919 bp, 55 predicted proteins | sample ASW5metaG_FD_204512 | JGI IMG/M metagenome (GOLD analysis project Ga0315336, IMG submission 204512) | Ammonia-oxidizing marine archaeal communities from Monterey Bay, California, United States - ASW #5 | ecosystem: Environmental > Aquatic > Marine > Intertidal zone | place: USA: California...
TCATGCACCAATGGCGGGGCCGCAAAGAACTCGGACGCGCGGCGAAGTGCGATGCGATTGTGTTGTCACGCGCAAAAAGCGGGAGGACGTGGTTGCGCGCGATGATTTCGCGCATGTACCAACGGCACTACTCTCTCGATGAGACGCAGTTGCTCGAGTTCGACAACTTCCACAAGCAAAATCGCAACATTCCGCCTCTGTTGTTCACTCACGGTTACTACTTGCGCCAAGAAATCGAATCTACGGGAAGCGCCGCACGTTGCGCGCGCAAGAAGCTCCTGTTTCTCGTTCGCAATCCTTGGCGTCTAGGAACTTTAAGCGCCGGTGGGGGAGTACAAAAAGCGTCCTATAACGTTCTAAGTGTCAACTAGGATCAACGGCAGCGCTCGTGACCGCGGTTCATGGCCGATGCCCCGGCCCTACTCCACGCCGAACTGCAATAGCTCGACAGGAAGGCCGTCATTGCCTACCCGGCAGTCGCCGCTGGTACACATGAAGATGCAGCCGCCCACCGCGTCCATCATCCGTGCTGCCTGGCTCGGCCAAGTCGCGCTGAAGTGATTCTCTTCAATATGAGCTGCGTCGGTGACTGCGCTACAGTTAGTCGCGTCCCCAGATGGAACCCCATCGGTGCAGCCAGTGTGTACTGTGGAAGGGAAGGTGAACGCAAATGCGAATCTAGTCGTTACGTTGTGAGAGTAGGCATTACAGTTGCCGGGACCTGCGGCGGCGGTGGTAGTTGCGGAGGGGCTTAGCAAAATTAATGCTGCCAGGGGGAGGCTTAAGGTGGCTGAGCTAAACGGGAATCTGGGCGTCATAGGTGGGCTCCTTTGCATTGCGGCGGGGCGTTGGTGCATGAATCGTACTCCCTCCGTCGAAGTTTCGTCAATCCCAAGGCCACGCCATCCGCGTCTAGGAACTTTAAGCGCAGGTGGGGGAGTACAAAAAGCGTCCTATAACGTTCTAAGTGTCAACTAGGATCAACGGCAGCGCTCGTGACCGCGGTTCATGGCCGATGCCCCGCGAATTCAAGCTTTCTCGGATGGTCTTTTCTGCGATGACGCACACGGGGGCGTCGACGGCGAGAGCCGAACTGCTTGAGAATAGGATTGTCGCATTGCGCGTGGGGACCCGGCTGTCAGGGCGGCCGTTGTTGTGCCCAATCGAAGCGCTCGAGCAACGTTTCGATCTCACTCGCTCTCGTAATGATCGCGATCGGGCGCATGCGGCCATCACAGCGCGGGCATGCCAGGGCGTCAACGGCGAACGTCTTCTGTAGCAACTGAGCCCAGCGCGTACGGCATTTGGCCGGTACGGGCGATGTTGCCATCTGCTCGGTGTCGTCTACTTTCGGGATGATCTTGTCGCGCCAGTTTGCGGCGGGTGCCAGAATGCCGTGGTAGCGCACTTGGTGGGCACGCGGCGGCGGGACCAGAGCAGCGAGTCGTGCCATCAGTTCTCGCGGTTCGAAGACAATATGAGTGGTGCCGTCGCGCCACGGTGTGCGCAGTCGGTAGGCCAAACGCCCATCACCGAGTTGCTTGAGCCGCTCGGTGGCGATGGCTGGCCGGGCGGTGTAGCGGCAAATCCTTTCCAGCCGTTTTCGGTCGCTGCCCGGTACGAACACGCCGGCATGCAAGCTCATGCCGGCGGCTACGGCTGAGCGCGACGATGACGGCGCGGGGAGCGTGCGCATTTGCGCCTCGGGGGCTCGGCCGAACCTTGTGGTGCGCTGCCCGGCACGTGGTCCATTGGGGACTCGTCCCTGGACTGATGCGCCGTAGAGTTGCGCGAGCAGGGGGTTGTCGCGTGCCAATCGGTCAGATTCTTCAGGTGCGGCGTCATTGCCCAGGCCGCGGCGCTCGAGGCGACGTGCGATACGCCCGGCGGTATCCATGAGAACAGTGAGTACTTCGTCGCTGCTCGGAGCCGGCAACGGTAAGAATTCTATATTGCCGGCACCGGCGTCGACGGCGTACACACCGTCGAGGACGAGTGTGTGGAAGTGAACGTTCAGATTGATCGATCCTCCGAAGCGCTGCACGAACGTAACGCCGCCCGGTTGGGGTCGTGTTTTGACGGCATAGTGTTCTTTGGCGCGGCGACGATGAGAAGCGAAGACGGACTTGATGAACGCATCGAGAACGACGCTAAGTAGTTTACGATCGTAGGCGAGGCGGTAGCGTAGCGAGTAGGGCAGCGAGAGTACCCATTGGCGGGTGCCTACTGGTGGCACGACGTTGTCTACCAAGTGGGTGGCGACATCGTTCATGCGGCGGCCCGCGCACGAGGAACAGATGCCGCGGCGTTTGCACGAAAATGCAACGACATGGTCGAGGCCGCAATCACTACAGCGCAGGTGGATGAATCCGTTTGACGGATCGCCGCACGTGAGTGAGTCACGAAGGGTCTGCTCTACGAAATGGGGCAACGTATGGCCGCGCGCGCTGGCATCAGTGAGGAAACCGTCGAGTTCGCGAGCGACGAGGCGTATGAGCGGAGTCTCACGGGTGCGTGGCTGGTAGCGACGCGGCGCTTGTAGGTGGCGCGTGTTGGGCACGCGCCAGCGTCGATCAGCCGGGTGGTGGCGGGCGACGACAGCGGTGGCATTGTAGTGCTTCCGCTGACCGTTTTATGTCGAAGGTGTGCTCGCCGTCTTAGGATCTGTCGACCCCCATCCTCTGCCTGTTGCTCCGAATTGTGGCTTTGCGCACTCAGCCCTCGGTCGGTGGAAGCGGTCTGAAGAATCTATCGACTCTGCAAACCTTGCCGACGTCGTCGGTTGCGGTGCCATCGAAGCCGCGTACCAATATTTCATCGCCGACCGAGACGGTCCATGTTCACCGTCGATCGCGCCGCGCTCCGGGGTGGGTGCTGCAACAGTAACCACATGAAATTGCTATAGTTTGCGTGGCGAGCGCATCCGCGCCGGTCGCGGCTGGGGAGGCTAGACTTCGCCCGGGGGCTGCGGCATATTGCCGCCAACTAGAACGTGTTCCAGAACGTGTTCTAGCCCGGGATTCCCATGCATATCGACTTCACCCCAGAGCAGAAGGCGCTTCGCGGCGAGTTGCGCGCGTACTACCGCGAGCTGTTTACACCCGACCTGAGGGCTCGTCTCGATGCAGAGTGGGACCAACTGGGCGGGCCGGCCTTTCGCGAGGCGATGGGGCGCATGGGCAAAGACGGTTGGCTTGTCATCGGCTGGCCGGAAGAGCACGGCGGCCAAGGCCGGAGCTATCTCGAGCAATTCATTTTCTGGGACGAAACCTACCGTGCGCGTGCGCCGCTTCCTGTGATCACCGTCAACACGGTCGGTCCGATGGTGATGCAGTTCGGCAGCGATGCTCAGAAGGCCGAGCTACTGCCGAAGATTCGCGACGGGGAGTTGATGGTCGGCATCGGATACACCGAGCCGGGCTCCGGTACCGATCTCGCTTCGCTAAAGACTAAAGCCGTACGCGACGGCGACGAGTGGGTGATCAACGGTCAGAAGATCTTCACCACCCATGCGAACGATGCCGATTATATCTGGGTTGCCGCACGTACCGACGACGACGTGCCCAAGCACAAAGGCATCTCGATCATCCTGGTTCCCACCACCGCGAAGGGATACTCGTGTACGCCGATTACGACCATCGGCGGCGAAGTTACCAACGCCACCTATTTCGAGGACGTCCGCGTACCGATCGAAAATCTGGTCGGTCCCGAGAACGGCGGGTGGTCGCTCATCACGGGGCAACTCAACCTAGAGCGCATCACGTTGGCGATGCCCGGCCCGTCGGCGCGTATCGTCGAAGAGGTTTGGGCGTGGACGCTAGAGACCGACTATCCGGGTGGCGGCAAGGTCATCGACCAGCCCTGGGTGCAAATGAATTTGGCGCGGGCACGCGCCAAGCTTGAAGCGCTTGAAGTACTGAACTGGCGATCGGCTTGGTCGATCGACAAGGGGCAGCCGAATATGGCCGATGCCTCAGCCGTCAAGGTGTTCGGTACCGAGTTACTGATCGAGCTCTACAGGCTGATGCTCGAGATCACGAGCACTGCGGGGCTGGTACCGCAATTCAAAGAGGGCGCGCTGTTCGGCGGCGCGCTCGAACAGGCTTACAGGGCCGCGACCGTTAATACTTTCGGTGGCGGCGTAAACGAAGTGCAGCGCGACATCATAGCGATGGCCGGTCTGCTACTGCCTCGCGTACGGCGGCGCAAATAGGCGCACGGCGGCGTGAGTCGTAATTATACGGAGCGCAAAGAATGCCTCTGACGAAAGAACAGAAAAGCGAACTAGAAGCCAAGATGCACGAGTTTGTCGGCAAGCCGATCGGCTCGCCCGATGTCGGTCGTGATGCTGTCAACGAGCCGATGATCCGGCAGTGGTGCGACGCCATGGGCGACACGAACCCCGTGTATCTCGACGCGAAAGCCGGGGCGGCCTCGGTGCATGGCGGCTTGGTTGCGCCGCCGACGATGATGCAGGCCTGGACGATGCACGGTTGGGAGATGGCTGCGGGCTACGACGAACCGCGAGACGGTCAGCAGCAACTGCACAAACTATTGACCGATAACGGCTATGCCGGTGTGGTCGGGACCGACACCAAACAAGGCTACACGCGTTATCTTCGCCCGGGTGATGTCGTTTCTTCCGAGACGGTCGTCGAGTCGATCAGCGAAGAGAAGGCCACGCATCTAGGGCTCGGCTATTTCATTACGACGCGTACTACGTTCAACGATCAGAGCGGCGATGAGGTCGGCTGGATGACGTTCCGGGTATTGAAGTACGTACCCGCAGAGCGTCCCGCTGTAGCCGCGACCGACGAAGGCGACGCACCGGCTCCTCCCGGGCGAATCCGTCCGCCGCGCGGTCATGACAACGCTTGGTGGTGGGACTTGGTCGATGAGGGCAAGTTCCCCATCCAGCAATGCAACGGCTGCAAGGCGCTGCACCATCCGCCGCGGCCGATGTGCCATGAGTGTCGCTCGATGGACATGGGGTGGGTCGAAGCCTCGGGCAAAGGCACGCTCTACAGCTTTACGATCATTCGACACCCGCAGTTCCCCGGCTACGACTTTCCGGTGGTCGCCGCTTTGGTCGAGCTCGAAGAGGGAACGCGCATCGTCTCGAGCGTGATGGACTGCAAGCCAGAAGACGTACGCGTTGGTATGAACCTGCAAGGCTTCATCCATGAGGACCAAGACGGCTTCAAGTTACCGATGTTTCGACCGGTGGCGTAGCAGGCACTGGGCACAAAGAAGATGGAATTCGAATTTAGCGATGAACAGAACACGATCCGCGAGCTTGCGGCGCAGATCCTGACTGGTGAAGCGACGTCGGAGCGGGCCAAGGTTTTCGAAGCGTCGGGCGACGCATACGACAAGCATGTGTGGAGCAAGCTCGCCGAAGGCGGCCTGCTGAGCATCGCGGTGCCGGTTGAGTACGACGGCATGGGCTACAGCTTTTCCGAGTTGTGCGTGCTGCTGGAAGAGGTCGGTCGAAATGTTGCTCCGGTTCCGGTCCTTGAAAGCCTATTGCTCGCAGGACTTACGATCTCCGAGCACGGAACCGATGCGCAGAAAGAAAAGTGGCTACGGCGTCTGGTTGCGGGCGAGGCGATCCTCACGACCGCGATGGCCGATGCCGTCTCCGGCACCTCGTCGTTACCCGCGACTACAGCCACCGCAGATGGCGACGCGTTCGTTCTCAACGGTTCGAAACGTTTCGTGGCCGTCGCCGCCGATGCCGACGTAATCTTGGTACCGGCGAGCGTTGACGGCGGGGTGAAATGGTTCCTGGTTGAACCCGGTGCTCCGGGAGTCTCGATCAACGCGAACATGCGCATGGCCGGCATGACCGGCTGCGAAGTCGTGCTCGATGCCGTGACGGTCTCTACCGACGACCTGCTCGGTGGCGCCGCTGCCGACGGCGCCGCGATAGGGGAGTGGATTGAAGAGCGTGCGCTTGTCGGGACCGCCGCGATACAGGTTGGTGTTTCCAGCGGTGCTCTAACGATGACCAGTGACTACGTGCGCGAGCGAGAACAGTTCGGTGTGCCGATCGGAACCTTCCAGGCTGTGCAGCATCGTTCGGCCGACTGCTTCATCGATGTCGAAGCAATGCGCTGGACGATGTGGCGAGCCGCTTGGATGATCAGCGAAGGACGCCCCGCGCTCGACGAAGCGCGCATCGCGAAGTTCTGGGCCGCCGACGGTGGCTCGCGCGTCGCCACCGCCGCGCAGCACCTTCACGGCGGTATTGGCTCGGACGTCGACTATCCGATCCATCGATATTTTCTGTGGGCGAAATCGCTGGAGCTGGGGTTCGGCGCGGCCGTTCACCAGTTGGTAGCGCTCGGCAAAGGCATGGCCGCGAGCGGACCTGCCGGCTGAGTAGTACAGACGAGGAAACGTCATGAGCAATGCATCGATCAGATTCGAGGATGTGTCGGTAGGCGACGAACTCCCAGGGCTCGACGTAGAGCTCACGCCCGCCGTCATAGTGGGCGGCGCGTTGGCTTCACGCGACTTTACGCCGGTTCACCACGACAAGGCTGCGGCGCAGAGCCAGGGCCTGTCCGACGTCATCATGAACATCTTGACGACAAACGGATACGTCGGACGCTTCGTGACCGACTGGGCGGGGCCCGACGCGATCGTGAAAGAGGTTTCTATCCGCCTCGGTGCGCCGAACATGCCCGGCGACACAATGAAGATGTCGGGTACGGTCGTTTCTGCCGAGGACGGTGTGATTGAAGTAGAAGTGGTCGGCAAGAACGCGTGGGGCAATCACGTGGACGGCACCGTATCGGTAGCCCTTGTGGCCGGAGACTAGCGAAATGCCTACTACCTTAAGAAACGAAGCAGCGATCGTCGGTGTCGGACAGACGAAGTTCACGAAGAACTCCGGCGTGTCGGAGCTCTCTTTGGCCGTTGAAGCGGTTTCAAAGGCGATCGACGATGCAGGGATCGACCCGCAAGACGTCGACGGCTATTGCGCCTTCACACTGGACACCAACGACGAAGTCGATATCGCACGTGCGGTAGGTACCGGCGATGCCACCATGTTCAGCCGAATCGGTTACGGCGGAGGCGCCTGCATCGGCATCATACATCAAGCCGTGATGGCTTTGGCGACGGGGTCGGCGAAATACGTAGTCTGTTACCGCGCACTCAACGGACGCTCGGGTCAGCGCTACAGCGATGGTGTGTCCGGCGACATCGTCACCGCCGATCTCATCCACTGGAGCTGGTACATGCCTTGGGGGCTGATGACTCCGGCGAGCTGGGTGGCGATGTTCACGCAGCGCTACATGCATCAGTACGGTGCCACGGCCGAAGACCTCGCTCAGGTTGCGCTTAGCACGCGCAAACACGCGGTCAACAATCCGAATGCGTTCTTCTACCAACGCCCGCTTACCATGGACGAGTACATGGAAGCGCGCTGGATCGCTGAGCCGCTGCGCCTGTACGACTGCTGCCAAGAAACCGACGGTGGAGTCGCGGTGGTGCTCACCACGCCCGAGCGCGCGAAAGATTGTAAGGGCAAGCCGGCTGTTATCCGCGGTGTGGCGCAGGCGTTTGCTACCGATCAAGAACAGATGACCAGTCTGTACCGAGACGATATCGCCTCGTTGCCCGAGATGAACTTGGTCGCGAAACAGGTCTACGAGATCTCCGGGCTCGGTCCGAACGACATTGACGCAGCAGTGATCTACGATGCGTTCAGTTCTATTGTTTTGTGGCAGCTCGAGTCGTTCGGTTTCTGCGATGTCGGTGAGGCCAAAGACTTCGTCAAGAACGGTAACATCGAAGTGGGTGGTCGCTTACCCATCAACACCCACGGTGGGCAACTTTCCGAAGCATATATCCACGGCGTCAACGGCATCGCCGAAGGCGTACGGATGATCCGCGGCGAATCCAGCAATCAGCCTGACAAGAACGATCACGTGCTGGTTACGGGCGGCGTAGGCGTGCCGACGAGCGGGATGATTCTGGGCCAAATGGACTAGCGGACAACACTCGTAGAGTAGTTTTGCGGGTTGGACAGGAGACACAGGAATCATGGCAGACGCAGTAATCGTCGAGGCACTTCGTAGTCCCATCGGCAGGGGAAAGATGGGCCGGGGCGATCTTTCCGGCTATCACGCGGCCCAATTGTTGGGCGAATTGCAGAAAGGACTGGTCGAGAGGGCCGGCATCAAGATGAGCGATGTCGAACAGGTCTTTGGCGGCTGTGTCACGCAGGCCGGTGAACAGTCGAACAACATCACCCGCCACGCATGGCTCGGTGTGAGCGACGACTACACCACGGCCGGCACGACGATCGACGTCCAGTGCGGCTCCGGGCAGCAGGCGAACAATATCGTGAGCGCGCTTATCAAAGGCGGCAGTATCGACGTAGGACTCGCTTGCGGTATCGAACTGATGAGCCACGTTGGTCTCGGCGCGAACGTGATGAACGGCCCCGGTTTCTTCATGCCGCCGGACTTCAAGTGGGACGAGCCGATGTCGCAGTTCACTTCGGTCGAACGCATCGCGAAAAAACGCGGCTTTACGCGACAGCACGCCGATGAGTTGGCGTTGCGTTCGCAGACGAACGCGGCGGCGGCGCGCGATGCAGGGCGTTTCGAACGAGAGATCCTCGTGCTCGACGCTCCGGTGCTGGGCGAAGACGGTACGCCGACGGGTGAGACCAACCGCGTCGCACAAGATCAAGGAATTCGCGCTTCGACGATGGAAGGCTTGGGCGATCTGCCGGTAATGGAAGAGGGCGGTATCCACACGGCGGGCAATTCATCGCAGGTGTCTGATGGCGCCGCGGGTCTTCTCTACATGAGCGCCGAGAAAGCGAAGGACTTGGGCCTGAAGCCGCGCGCTCGCATCCGACAGGACGTTGTCGTCGGTGCCGATCCGTACTTCCTCTTGGAGGGGCCGATCGACGCGACGCACAAGGCGCTCGAGAAGAGCGGCATGTCGATCAAGGATATTGATCTGTTTGAGTGTAACGAGGCGTTCGCCGCCGTTGTGCTTGCATGGCTCCAAGAATTCCCCGACGTCGACATAGACAAAGTGAACGTTAACGGCGGAGCGATCGCGCTCGGCCATCCGGTGGGCTGCACCGGTTCGCGATTGATCGTATCGGCACTACACGAACTCGAACGCCGCGACGAGGGCACCGCGCTCATCACGATGTGCTGCGGATCGGCCGTAGGTACGGCGACGATCATCGAACGGATTTAGGAGAAAACTATGGGCATTCTAGACGGCAAAGTCGCCATCGTAACCGGAGCGGGTCAGGGCTTGGGGCGCGTCGAAGCGCTCGAGCTCGCAAGACACGGCGCGAGCGTGGTCGTGAACGATCTGGGCACCGACGGTGCCGGCGGCGGATCGAGTGAAGAACCCGCGAAGACGGTTGTCGCAGAAATCGAAGCTGCCGGCGGCAAAGCATGCGCGGCCTTCGGAGACGTTGCCGATTGGAAAGCGGCCCAGAGTATCGTGCAGACCGCGGTCGAGACCTTCGGCGATCTCAACATCATGGTGAACAACGCGGGCTTCTCGCGCGACGGTATGATTGTGAAGATGGACGAAGACCAATGGGATTCGGTCATCCGCGTTCATCTAAAAGGTCACTTCTGCATGATCCGCCATACGATGGGCTACTGGCGCGAGAAGTCGAAGACGAGCGGCGAGCCGATCTACGGACGCCTGATCAGCACCGCGTCCGACGCGTTCATGATGGGCAACCTCGGTCAGCCAAACTATGCGGCTGCTAAGGGCGGCATTGCCTACCTCACGCTGTCTGCGGCCCGTGAAGTACAGCGCTTCGGAGCAACGGCCAACGTTGTCTTGCCGCGCGCCCGCACGCGCATGACCTCGACGGGCCCGTGGGCCAGCATCTTCAGCGAGCCCGAAGAAGGTTTCGACACCTTCAAGCCCGAGCACTGCGCTCCGGTCGTTGCCTGGCTGGCCGGTCCCAACGCGAGCAACGTTTCGGGTAACCTACTACAAGTCTGGGGCCGCCAAGTACGCGTCTACGCGCCGCCGGTTCCTTCACTCGACCACATCAACGAACAAGACTGGACCGTCGAAGAACTAGACAACGTCCTCGGAAACTTCTTCAAAGGAAAGGAACCGATCGAAGATTCCTTCTGTTTGCCGATGGCATGAGCTTGGAGCCTACTTGATTGCTATCGAGCGCTTCGCGATAATCCACGCTATATCTGGGGGAAGGCGGAAGACGGCACATGAAGATGCGACCAACCCAAGGGGTATCCTTCCCGCGTAGCGGCCACTTGGTCGTTCGCCGCATCGCAAAACTCTACTTTGGAGACGCGTTCGTATACTGCGACGTCAATAACGAAGAGTATTGTGGCTGTGGCGAGGTCCCCTGCGTCAACCCTGCTCGAACCTATTCCAAGAATCATGATTTCGGTCTGCGGCGAGATACAGGCGTACCGATCATTCCGTCGGAACACTATTTCATCCAATACCGCAACCCAGTCCGGTCTGTTGTTTCCAACTTCTATCTTCACCGCAAGAATCATCCTGAGAGCAATCGACGTAAGGACTGGGAGGCGTTCGCGGGCGAAAATATCGCGTTTTGGAATCGCTTCGTCGACAAATGGGTATTGGATTTCCCTTCGGATGCCGAGGCACCGTTCTACTGCAGCTACGAATCGTTGATGAGAGATCCTGAGACTCGTGTGAGAGAGGTTCTGTCGTTTCTGAGCGATGGGCCGCTAGACGAAGAGGCTGTCGCCCGAGTGCTCAAGGAGTCGCCGATCTCCGTGCGCGACCGGCTCGCTGAGTTTGAGTTTTTCGATCCGGCTTTTTTTGCGACAATCGAGAACGCTGCATCCGACAGACTGGCGAGATTGGATCTGTCCTCCTACGTAGAAGAATGCTGACGTGCGACGTCACGCCCGAGCCTAGCCTCGACAATTCACGACGCTTCGATCAGCCACCGCAACGCGTGCGCGAATGTTCCCTTCCAGCTAGATAACCGGACAAGTCAGCCGCCGCGTTGCCTTGCGCAACCGAATCATCACCAAGCTCTGCCGCATCTCTCCAACCAATACTTCAACGTCGGCAATATTCCGGAAGTTCTTTGTAGTAGACGTGCGCGTACGGCACGTGCGTCGACGCGAACCAGATTCGCTCGCCCTTGTGATGCGCGCCGGCCGCGGCTTTGAAGGTCCGGCAGAGTAGGGGGATCGACAAATCGCGTAGCGCTTGGGTCCATGATTGCGTCTTGGTGGTGATCGTCGACGCCGGAGAGTCGTCGGCGAGCGCATGATAGCGGTAGGTGTAGTACGAGGCGTAGTTGAGGTAGACCGTTTCGTCCGGCCTGCGATTCTCGGCTAGTAGCCGGAAAACATCGCGCCCCTGCTCGACGGGCCACGCGCGGGCGTGGTAGATGAAGCCCGGCCCGACTGCGATGAGCAGCACCGCGCACACGGCGGCTGCGTGCGAACCTTGACTGCGTACCAGCGCATAGGTTCCCAGTAGTGCCGACTCGTGCGAGCACTGCCTCAGACACGAGCAAGATCTGTGCGTCGTGACCCGCCACGGCTCCGAAAGCGCGCCAGGCTTCGTCGAGCCACAGGTAAGGCTGTGGCTCGGCGGGCCAACGCAGATAGGCAGCGAGAGTATTGCTGGGATTCATCGTAGCTTGATCACGTCGTCGCTGAAGCTCGTGATTGGCCGGCCGAGATCGCTGCATGTCGGTAGCAACGGCGTCTTCCACCGACTACATTTATTTTGTAGCACGAACGGACCGGCCGACAGCCGTCTGAGCGAACCCGAGCGATCCTTCCCGCTTTGAAACGATGAACAAATCTCCCGCCTATTCTACGCTTGGGGCCGTCGCCGCATGGTGGGGTCTTCTTGGCACCGTCGTGCTCCTATTTTTCGTCGTTGGCCGACTGTACCCGTTTGCGGCCGAGATGTTCGCGGGCGAGCTTACTGCTCTTCATTGGGCCCTGGTGGTCGCAAATGTGGCATTCATGGCCTGGTCGGAAGGCTACCGAGGATTCCAGAAGAGCTTTTCCCCGCGGGTTGCCGAGCGCGCGGCTGCGCTGCGCTGCGAAGTGACTCCCGTACGACTGCTTCTTGCGCCATTCTATGTGATGGGTTTCTTCTCCGCTCCGCGCCCGGTGATGCTTCTCATCTATGGGATCACTGTGGGCGTGGCCGTTCTGGTTCAGATCGTGCGCATGCTCGAGCAGCCCTGGCGCGGGATCGTCGACGCCGGCGTGGTGGTCGGCCTTGGTTGGGGTGCTGCGGCAACACTCATCGTTGGCGTGCGGGTCCTTCTTGCAGACGAAGACGGCTGAGGTTCGCTCACCCGCGTCTGATGCTCGGCCAGTAGGCAGGCGGCGCGCAACGAATCACGATGCGCTCTTTGGTCACCGGATGATCGATACCGAGTTCGGCCGAGTGAAGTGCGATCCCGTTCGGGAACTTGCGTCGGCTCCCGTATTTTCGATCCCCTACTATAGGGTAGCCGCGTGCCGCCAGTTGCGCGCGTATCTGATGTTTGCGGCCGGTGAGTAGTTCGACATTCAATGCGCAGAACTCATCGGCCGAACCGACGATTGAGTAGCGCAGCTCCGCACGCTTCGCGCCGATCGTGTTCTCGTCGGCGACGACCATTCTTCTGGCGGTGTCGTCCTTGGTCAGCCAGTCTATGCAGTCGTCGCCGGCGGGCGACGGCGGCGCAGCAACCAGTGCTTGGTAACATTTACGTACGCTCCCGGCCGCGAACTGTTTGGCGAGTCGCTCGGCCGCCTTCGACGTTCGGGCCAGGACCACGACACCGGTGACGAACGCATCCAGCCGTGAAACGACGCCGACGTACACGTTGCCGGGTTTGTCGAACTCGCGTTTGAGGTAGGCGCGTGCGCGAACCACCAGACTGTCTTCGTCGTCCGCTGCGCCTTGCGTTGCGAGCACGGCGGGTTTGCTGACGACGAGAAGATGGTTGTCGATATGTAGGATGTCGAGTTCAGGTGTGGGCACGTTGCTACGATAGCGCGAACGGCGTCCGATCCGAGCGCAAGCCGAGCAAGCCCGCCTTGGCTTGGGTCTCCAGTCGGCATATCACGCACGAAGGTGATACCGGGTCGGCTGACTAAGGGGGACTACCGAATGAATGCCAACGATCAAAGCGACATCTATCTCGAGCATGCGGCTTTCGGGTTGGCGGGCCGGATTCTGTTTACGTTGATCTTCTTCGCCTCGGGGATCACCCATTTTACCGATCTTGCCGGCTATGTGCGGCTGATGGACGAGTCGATTCCGTATCGCGAATTCTGGGTGGTTCTCTCCGGCGTCGTTGAACTCGTCGGCGCCACCTGCGTTCTGACCAACCGATACCCGCGATTCGGTGCATGGCTGATCGTGATTTTTCTGGTCCCGGTGACGATAGTCGTCCACGGAGCAGCCATGGTGGTCGCCGTCGACGAGAGCATGCGGCAGATCCAGTTGTCCTTTTTTCTCAAGGGCCTGGCGATGACGGGCGGCGCGCTGCTCGTCACTCAGCTTGGCGTGGCTTCTCCGACACGCAGCGATTAGGGCGATGCCTTCCATATTACGTGAACCTCTGACGACGCCTGCCACCTGGCGTCGCGCAGATCTCGCGCGCAGCGCCACGCCGATGCGATCAAGTCGCCATGCGCATGACTGAGCCGTCACAAGAACCACGGATCACGAACGGCTATTCCCGCTACGTTTTGGGACTGCTCTTCGTCGTTTACGTGTTCAACTTCATCGACCGGCAGGTATTGTCGATCCTGCTCGATGAGATCAAGGCCGATATCGGTGTGTCCGACACCTACATGGGCTTTCTCACCGGTTTTGCGTTCGCTGTCTTTTATACGTTCGCGGGAATTCCCATCGCTCGGCTCGCTGATCGCCATTCGCGTCGCTCCATCATTGCGTTCGGTCTGTTCGTCTGGAGCGGCATGACGGCCGCATCGGGCATGGTGCGCAATTTTACCGAACTGGCGATTGCGCGCATCGGCGTGGGGGTCGGCGAGGCGGCGGGTAGTCCGCCTACACACTCGTTGTTATCGGACTATTTTCCTCCCGATCGGCGCGCGACAGCGATGGCGATCTACTCCACGGGTGTGTATGTCGGGGTGATGGCCGCGTTCATTGGCGGCGGTTGGCTCAGCACGCAGTTCGGCTGGAGAAGCGTCTACCTAACGGTCGGGTTGGCCGGAATCCCACTCGCGCTGTTGGTGCGCTTAACGATTCGCGAGCTTCCGCGCGGTTACTCCGATCCTCCGGGAACCGCCGCACCCGAGCCGGTGTCGGTTCGAGAAGCGCTCGGCTATCTCTCGCGCTGCCCGTCGTTTCTCTGGCTCACCGCCGCCGCATCGGTGCAATCGCTGTCGGGTTACGGGTTCATTACGTGGAGCCCGGCGTTCCTCGGTCGTGTACACGGTGTCGAGACGGTTCAGATCGGTCTGTGGCTCGGATTGATCATCGGCGTGTTCGGTACCGCCGGCGGCTACATCGGCGGCAAGCTGAGCGACCACTTCGGCCGTCGAGATCCGCGATGGATCATTCGTTGGCCGGCGATCCAGTCGATTACCGCAGTACCGTTCATGCTGGCGTTCCTCTTTATAGAGGACACGACTTGGGCGCTCGTGGCATTTATCCCTTTCTACACGCTCGGCGCGATGTATGTCGGGCCAATGCTATCGACGACCCAGGCGCTGGTGCCGAACAACATGCGCGCCACGACCTCGGCCATTCTTCTATTCGTCTTAAACATGGTGGGCCTCGGGCTCGGCCCGTTCGTGGTCGGTGTGATGAACGATCTTGGCGTCGATAGATACGGTGCGGAAGCGATTCGTTACTCGCTAGCCGCTATCGGATTGGTTAGCGCGTGCGCGAGTGTTCTGTTTTGGATCACGAGCAGACACCTTCCTGCTGATCTGGCGCGGGCACGTGGCGGCGACGGCTGATCGAGCCCCAGCTGCGAGCACATTGCGACGCGTGGGCACATCCTAGAGCTGAGCGGAGAGTCCGTCGAGCAGCACCCGCAGGTCGAACTCGAACGTATCCAGGTGTGGCTCGGCGCCCAGGTCGTCGAGCGCGGCGGTCATAGTGGGTAGCGCGTTGCGGTCGATCACGCGAGACGCCTCCGACATTGCCATCTGAACGCTCGTGTTGTCGGCGCCGCCGGCGGTCATTGCCATCCTCGATACAAGCCAGATGGCGAGTCCTGCGTCGGCCGCCGTCATGCCGGCGTCGGTGAGAAGCCGAAACCCGCGCTCGGTAGCCTCGAGGTGGGCTGGAGAGAGCGACCCGTGCAGGTCCATGTTGATGCGAAGCGCCGTTCCTACCGCTGCGAAATGTCTGCGCATCTCGAGGGCGAAGGCCTCCAACCAGTCACGCCAATCGGTGTCTGCGGAGACCGGTACCTCGAAGCTGCCAACCAGGTCGGCAGCGACAAGTTCCAGAACATCGTCACGCCCGCTGACGTGGGTATACAGGGCAGGCGGCGTGACGCCGAGGCGGTCGGCAATCGCCTGCATCGAGAACGTCTGCAGGCCAAGCTCCAGAGCGGCCGTCGCTATCTGCTCACGATTGATTCGCGGCGGGCGCCCCCGTCGGATCGCTTTGGGCTTCTGACCCGTTTTGGGCACTGCACTTGCCATGATTCTTTATTTAGTCTACTTAACTTAATCAGCGTTAGCAAATGCGAGGGTGCCCAACTGAGAACGTGCCCGACGATCCCGGCCGCTGCCGCCCAGCAAGGAGTTCTGCCGCCATGAGCGAAGCCGAAGCACAATTTGAACTGAGATCCGGCCCGACCTGGGAGAGTCCCTGGGGGATGTATCGGGCGCTGAGGGACCATGACCCGCTTCATCACGTCGAAGACGGAGACTTCTATTTCATGAGTCGCTTCGAAGATGTGTGGGAGGCCGCGGCGGACCCGGAGACGTTTTCGAGCGCCAAAGGTCTTACCGTCGACTATACGGAACTCGAAGCGGTCGGGCTTGCCGACAACATGCCGATTGTATTTCTGGATCCTCCCGAGCACACGGAGTTTCGTCGGCGGCTCACCAGGTCGCTCACGCCACGCAAGGTAATGACGATCGAACCCGACATTCGCGCGTTCGTTGTAGAGCGCGTAGAGAAGTGTAAGGCGATGGGGAACGCCGACATCGTCGCGGAGCTGTTCAAGCCGCTCCCGAGCATGGTCGTTGCCCATTATCTGGGTGTTCCGCAAGAAGACCGCACGCTGTTCGACAAGTGGACCGATGCGATCGTACAGGCTGCCGCGGCCGGAAGCGTTGATGACGCGGGCGACGCGTTTTCCGACTTGCTCGGATATTTTGCCGTTTTGGCCGAGCGCCGCCGTACGGAACCCGCCGATGACATCGTCAGCGACCTGGTCGCGGTCGGCGAAGAAAACGTCTCTATTTCGCGCATTTTGGGCTTCGCGTTTACGATGGTAACTGGCGGAAACGACACAGTGACGGGGCTTCTCGGGGGCGCGGCTTGTCTCTTGACCCAGAATCCCGCCGAGCGCGAGAAGCTTCTGGCGGACCCTTCGCTGGTACCGAACGCGGTCGAAGAGTTTCTTCGCTTGACGACTCCGGCACAAAATCTCGCCCGTACAACTACGCGTGACGTCGAGCTACATGGTCGCGTGATTCCAGAAGGCAGAAGGGTGCTGCTCGGCTACGGCTCGGGCAACCGTGACGAACGACAGTTCGGCGACACGGCCGGTGAGTGTCGTGTCGATCGCGAGATTAGGAAGACCTTAGCGCTAAGCGTTGGTACCCATTACTGCCTCGGCGCCGCTGCAGCGCGTCTGCAGTCGCAGATCGCGTTGGAAGAACTGCTCGTGAGAACTCCAGACTTCACCGTCGACGTTGAAGCGGGAGAGTACGCGCGCGGCAATTACGTTCGCCGGCATACCTCGCTACCCTGGTCGGCGAACTAGGAGCCTGGCCCAAGCGCAGCGCCGGGCGGATGATCTCATAGGAGGCCCGGATGGCAGATGAAGTGCTCGAGAAGCTCGGACCGTTGGCGGCGTTGGCGGGGGTTTGGGAAGGTGATGCCGGTGTAGACGTGGCGCCGTCGCCGACGCGCGAAGAGATGAAGACGCCGTTTCGCGAACGGATGGTATTCGACCCGTTCGGCCCCGTGAACAACCACGATCAGGAGCTCTATGCGCTGCGCTACGCGACCGAGGCCTGGCGAATCGGTGAAGATGAGCCCTTCCATGAGGAACTCGGATATTGGCTCTGGGACGCAGATGCGGGTCAGGTTATGCGCTGTTTCATGGTTCCCAGGGGCGTGACCATAGTTGCCGGGGGCAGCGCCGGGGCCGACGACAGCGGGTTCAAATTGACGGCCGAACTGGGCTCGGCGACCTTCGGAATCTGTTCGAACCCCTTCTTAGACAAGCATTTCCAGACCATTCGCTACGAACTGGAACTTTCGGTCAACGGTGAGATTCTGCGCTACAAAGAGGATACGCAGATGAAGATGCCGGGCCGCCCTGATATCTTTCATCACCTCGACGCGAACGAGCTCAGAAAGGCGTCCTGAGCCCCGGCTGGGGCATTCGGGGATGCCTCCGCCGATTTCGTTGGCACTCTCGGGATCTCGCTGGTATACAATGAGCCATCATTTCAATGCGGCCGCGTTCTCTGCGGCCCGCGGCGTACAGCAGGATCCTTTCTAGCATCACTAGCAAGCCGATCGCGCCGCCTCCCTATAGTTCCCGAACCTATCTCTGTTGTATGGGTCTGAATTTCCCGGTGGGTATGCCGAGTGCATACGTCCATCTACGAGTGAATCTTTTTAATGAATGTAAATCTCTCTGACTCTGTCGCGGAATTTTCGCGATTTCCCCTACACGCCACTATTCATCGCGGCATAGAAGCGGCCGGTTTTGTCCAGCCTCGCCCGGTCCAGGGCGCGACGATACCTGCCGCACTGAAAGGCCGTGATGTTCTTGGCCTGGCACAGACCGGCACCGGTAAAACCGCGGCCTTCGTTCTTCCAATTCTTCATACACTGACAACCGAGCGTCGCCGCGGACCGCGCGCGCTCATCGTCGCACCGACTCGCGAGCTTGCGATGCAGATCGACGCCGAAACCCGACTGCTCGCGAAGTTCACGAAAGTGAAAGTCGTGACCATATTCGGCGGCGTAACCGCTTCGCGTCAGGTTCGCGGCCTCAAGGACGACCCCGATATCATCGTGGCTTGTCCGGGCCGGCTGCTCGACTTGATGCAGCAGGGCTTCGTGAATCTGTCGCGTATCGAAATTCTGGTGCTCGACGAAGCCGATCACATGTTCGATATGGGCTTTCTTCCCGATATTCGGCGTATTCTCGCCGCGTTGCCGGCGAAGCGGCAGAACCTCTTGTTCTCGGCAACGATGCCTGGGGAGATCCGGAAGCTTGCCGACAAGATTCTAGAATCGCCGAAGGTGGTCGAGCTCGCGCATTCAAAGCCGGCCGACACCATCGAGCACGCACTGTATCCCGTCTCTCCGACGCGCAAGGTGGAATTGCTCGAGCACCTGCTCAAGAGCGACGACTTCACGTCGGCGATCGTCTTTTCGCGCACCAAGCACCGAGCAAAGCGGCTGGCGGTTCAGCTCAGTCGCAACGGCCATGAAGCCATCGCGTTGCAGGGCAACATGTCGCAGGGCCAACGTGATCGCGCGATGAAGGGTTTTCGCACGGGGCACTACAAGATCTTGGTAGCGACCGATATCGCGGCGCGCGGTATCGACGTTGCCGGTATATCGCACGTGATCAACTTTGACGTTCCGAATACGCCGGACGCCTACACGCACCGCATCGGTCGCACCGGTCGATCGGAGTGCACCGGCAAGGCGTTCACGTTCATCTCGAGGGAAGACGCGCAGCAGGTGCGGGCCATCGAGAAGCAACTCGGCCAGAAAATCGAGCGGCGCAACGTCGCGGGTTTCGAGATGAAGGCCGGCGATGAATCGCGCTACGTGCATCCTACGCGCGACACGCGTCCCGGTAGGGGCCGCAATGGAGCGGGCTTTAAATCGGGCGCAAAGGGCGGAGGCAACGGTGCCTCGAAGCCGTCAAGGCATCGTCAGCGTCGCGTAGCCAGAGCTTCCTGAGCAATTAGAAAGCCGGGCGGGCGGGGGATTCCCCGTTCGCCCGGCGTCTCTCTCCAACGGCTATGTGAAGCCCAGCCGGCTTCTAATCTCTTCGGGCGTGATTCCTTCATCGCGATACGCGCGAAGGCTCTTCGATGCATCGCTCTTGGCGAAACGACGCCCCGTGGTCTCATCCTGAAGAAGTTCGTGGTGCTGGTAGACCGGGCACGCGAAGCCGAGCAGGTTTTGTAAGAGCCGGTGGACGGGCGTCGAGTCGATAAGATCACGTCCACGTATGATGTGCGTGATGTGCTGGAAGGCATCGTCGACGACAACAGACAGGTGATAGCTCGTCGGTGTGTCCTTGCGTGCGAGAACCACGTCACCGTGAGCGGCTATGTCGCCCGTGGCGGCGCCGGATTCGAGTTCGGTCCATCCCAGGTTGTCTGCAAGCTTGAGCGCGGCCTCGAGGTCGAGCCGCCACGCGGCAGGCGTCGTGCTCGTCATGAGCGTGTCGCTCCTAGAACGGTCGGGTGGGGGGGATCCTTGCTGGATCTCGCGTCGCGAACGTGGGTCGAGATAGACCACACCCTTGATCCGCAGGACTTCCAGAGCACGCGCGTAGTGCTCCATACGGATACTCTGCTGCGTGACCTCGCCGTCCCAGTGCAGGCCGAGCCACTCGAGATCCTCGAGGATGGCATCGGTGTACTCGTCTTTGCAGCGAATTGGGTCGATGTCTTCGATGCGCAGCAGGAACTTTCCGTCGTTCTCGCGCGCATAGCGCTCGTTGAGAAGCGCTGAATAGGCGTGTCCAAGGTGGAGATACCCTGTGGGGCTGGGTGCGAATCGTGTCGTGACCATGGGGGCGCGCGTCGTGTTGCGCGAGGCGTACTCTATACGCAACGCGGCACGACTGGCCAACCAGCACGGCTCGGCCGGTGGCGGTGCGGGATCGAGACTTCGCCATATCACGCCGTCTACGCTAAGGAGGGCCCGTTATGAACCGCGACGATTGTGTTTTGTACAGTGGTGCCGCTGGCGGAGCCGAGGCGGCTTTTGGGAGCGCAGCAGAAAAGTGGGGGATCGAAGAGGTGAATTTTACCTTCGAGGGACACCCCGACGCGCGCTCGCGCGGGATTCGTGTGCTGACCCACAGGGAACTGGCGCAGGGTGACGTCAGCCTGGCCTACGTGAGTCGGCTGATGAACCGCGAGTACAAAGATACACGGCTCTTCAAGAGCGTACTGCAGACGATCTGGCATCAGGTGAACAATGCCCAAGAAGTCTACGTCGTCGGGCACGTTCTAGAGAATCAGACGGTCAAGGGTGGCACCGGCTGGGGCGCTGAGTTTACGAAGATCTGCAACAAACCGTTATTCGTATTCGACCAGCCGAAGAAGGCGTGGTTCGTTTGGGACGGCTCAGAGTTCGAAGATACAGACGATCCGGTCATCGGGCACACGGATTTCTGCGGTACCGGCACACGTCACCTCGATGACAACGGTGCAGCCGCGATCGACGCGTTGTTCGCGCGCACGTTCGGCTGACGCTTCGCCGTCGTTGGGCCGACGTTAACACTACACGGCTCGGACTTATATGGGGCAGTCGCGTACGACATCGAAGGGCCGGTCTTCGCAGCGCGCCCGGCGCGTTTTCGACAAGGCCTATTACGATCGCTACTACGGTGACCACGATGCGCGTGTCACCGACGTTGAGGCGACCGGGCGCCTCGGCCGCTTTGTCTGCGCCTATCTCGATCAGCTCGAGGTAGACGTTCGCCGGGTACTCGATGTGGGCTGCGGTACCGGCCTATGGCAGGACGTCATTGCCGAGTATTTTTCGGATGCCGACTACACCGGAATAGAAGTTAGTGAGTATCTGTGTCGTACGCGCGGATGGAAGCAGGCATCGGTAGTCGATTACCGCTCACGCGCTCCCTTCGATCTGGTCATCTGCCAGGGCGTGCTCCAGTACTTGGGCGAGAGCGAAGCGCGCAAGGCCATCGCCAATCTGGCCAAACTGACAGGCTCGGCACTGTTTCTCGAGGCCCTCACTGCTGAGGACTGGGATCACAACTGCGACCAGTCGGTGACCGATAGCCAATGCCATCTGCGCGAGGCCGAGTGGTATCGCACGCGGCTCAGGCGTCATTTTACGAACTGTGGCGGTGGTTTGTATCTTTCCCACGGGTTCGAGCACTACGCCTATGCACTCGATCGCCTCGACTAACGAGGCGTTCGGATGCTCTCCGCCGTCGACTGACCCCCGAAGGAGTTTCGCAAAAACTATTGCTGAGGCCCCGCCCGGCGCATAATGAACGGGGAGGAGGGGTGCATGGACGAGTTAGGAACGGCGAGCGACGCGCGACTACAGATTCTCGCTGAGAACACGCCGGCGTATATCTTCATCTTCCAAGGTCGACGCAACGTCACATTGGTGTACCGCGCGGTTGAGGTGATTAACGGCGATACGGATCCGGAAAATCTCTTCGACGCATTCTACACGACCAAGAGTACGGGTCTGGGCATGGGGTTATCGATCAGCCGCTCGATCATCAGGTCGCACGGCGGAGTGATCGAAGCCGCCAATGGTGCCCATGGTCGCGGTACGATCGTCACATTCACGCTTCCTGTTACGGTTGCCGAAGCCTAAGCGGGCGCCCGGCTATCGTGGATTCCAACGTGACCTCTACCGAGCGTTCTGTTGTAGCGCGTTTGGCCGCATCGCAAGGCGTGCGGATGATCGTGCTAATGCTGGTCGGCGGCGCTTTGTTGGTAGCGGGCGTGAAGAAACTCGGCGGCCCTGTCGCGTTGCGCGAGTTGCTCGGTCCGATGGCGCCGTTGGTTCTCATCCCCATACACGCCGTTGTGGCGACATCACCTTTTCCGAGTGAGGTTTTGGCCGTCGGCTACACGGCGATGTACGGATTCTGGCTCGGTGCTGCGCTCGGCTGGGTGGGGTGGTTCTGTGGGGCGTTCGTTCAGTATTTTGTTGCGCGCCGCACGGCCCAAGATTTCGACTTCGATCAAGCCCGTTCGCGCTTACCCCAGTGGCTGGCACAGTTTCCCGTTGATCACCCGGCCTTTCTGATATGTGCGCGTTGGCTTCCCTGGGGGCCGCATCTGGTCAATACGGCCGCCGGCGTCTACGGCGTTCCGCTGTTTCGCCACGGATGGTGTGCCGCGATCAGCATCGTTCCGCATACGTTGGTCGTCGCCGGTATCGGTGCGGGCCTGTTCGGGGTCTGATTGGGCCGCCGTGTGGAGTCGTTTCGGTGCGTGCAGCTCAAAGGTAGACTATGCGGGTGCTAGCTGTTCCTTGAAGAACGAAATTACGCGATCGAGCGCCTGTCTGGTCGGCTGTCCCTCTTCGTTGATGAGATCGGTCGTCACAACGCTGTGGGGCGGCTTGTTGCCTTTCGGGTTGCCGCTGGATGCTGGAAGCTCGATGCCTTCGAACGCGTTTCCGAATTCTTGCCGCAACGCTTCGAATCGCTCAGGCGGACACATGGGGTCGCCGTCAAAACGCATGCCCAGTATCCGCAGTCGTTCCTCGCTGGTGCGCCGTTTGAGCGTGTGCAGCCCGTCCGCCGAGATATGCAGACCTGCACGGCGCGCGGGGTTGATGGCGAAGGGTAGCGATGGCTGTGAAAGCACGGGAGCCATCAACCATGGGTCCAGCGCGAGTGCCAGGGCGAAGTTGCCGGTCAGGCACATGCCGATCGCACCCACCGGGCCGCCGGTTTCCTCGTGTATCTGTCGGCACAGCGCACGCAGCCAGTCCGTTACCGGCGAGGCTTCGTGTGCGGCGAGCGTATGGAACTCCCGGCTGATGCACGCCTTCGCGAGCTGCCCGACCATATATGGGACCGACAGCGCCTTCCCGGGCGTACCGAACATGTCGGGCATCGCCACAGTGAAGCCGGCGTCCGCGACGATGCGACCGAACTCGGCAACCTGCGGGGTGATGCCGGGAATTTCGTGAATGACGACCACGGCGGGGCCGCTGCCGCGCCGATAGACGTCTCGGCGAGAACCTTCATGATCGAAGCTGGTCAGTTTGAAGCCGTCGAGTATTGCCATGGGGCTTGCCTAACATGAGGCGCGAGGCGTGTCAGCCCTCAAGTCTGCGATGGGGAAAATGAGCGTTATCGCTTGCGTCACCGGTCGCGCGCTGCGAATAAATCTGTCTCTATGAAGATCGATCCCAACAAGACTTGGCGCAAGCTCGAGGAGCGTCTGGCGTCTGAAACCGATCCGGTTCTGTGCCGCAATCTCGAGATCGTAATCACGCATATGAAGGCAGAGGCGGCGCTGGATCTTGATGGTCTGGTTGCGACGGTTTCCGAAGAATCGCAGTACCACGCCTTCACGGAGGCCGCGGAAGAGTTGGGCCTCAATCCGAAGGGAAGAGTGGCGGTGCGCAAGTTCTACGAAGATTTCATTGCGACCGGTGCCCACAAGCTCGAGCTTGACGTCGATCGCCTCGTCGTCGACGTGCATTGCGTGCTCACCGAGGGCGTCATGCGCATGGCCTACCCCGGGACGACGCTGCAAGCGATGGGCAAGCCGGTTGACGATGCCGATGCATACTATCTATTCGAAACGCGGATGGCCGTACTGTGGCCGATCGGCGAAGACGGTTTGATCGTCGGCGAAGACACATACGTCGGCGGTGACGGTTTCGCCGGCATAGAAGACCGAAAGCTATGACATGAACCAACTCGATCTATCCAACACTAGAGACCGTTTGCTCGGTCGCTGTCTGCTCAAGCAAGCCGAGGCGCAGCCTGACAACGATTTCATCGTCTGGGACGACGATCACTATTCTTTCGGCCGAGTAAACGAGCTCGCGAATGCGTCTGCGCGGGCGTTCGCCGAACTCGGCGTGCGCCGTGGTGATACCGTTGCGTTCATGATGGGTACGTGCCCCGATTGGATCTGGCTCACGCTGGGGCTCAATAAGCTCGGAGCGATCTGGGTTCCCACCAATGTCGATTACAAAGGGCAGTGGTTGCGCGAGTCCTTCGAGGATAGCGGATCGAAACTCTTGGTCGCGGACGCTGAGCGTTTCGGTCGAATCGCCGAACTCGGTGGCATTCCTTTCGAGCACGTGGTGGTGCGCGGCGATGCCGACGGCGACGATCTGGGCCTACCGGCGACCCCCATCGCGCAGTTGACCGCCTCCCCTGGTGCTGAGCCCGACGGCGGCGAAGTATCGTACGGAGATACATCGTCCATACTATGGACCTCGGGAACGACCGGCCGTTCGAAGGGTGTTGAACAGAGCCACAACGTTTGGATTCGGGCGGCGGTTACGGGTGGTGAAAACGCCGGACTGCGCGAGGGCGAGATTCTATACAACTGCCTGCCGATGTACCAGTCGGCTGCATGGGTGGCCAATGTGTACCGCGCGCTCGTGTTCGGTGTCCCGTGTGCGATGGACCCTGCTTTCTCGCCGAAGGCGTTCTGGGACCGAACGCGCCACTACGGCGCCACGATGATCTTCACACTGGGCGCGATGCACATGTTTTTATGGAACGCTCCTGAGCGCGACGACGACAAGGAGAATCCCGTGCGCGTGGCGGGCGCAATTCCGATGCCCGAGGATCTCATCCCGCGTTTCATGGAACGCTTCGGCATCGACGAGGTGCACCAAGGTTACGGTCAGAGCGAATGCATGGCGTTGCTCGCGAGGCGACCGGGGCAGCAGTACAAGCCGAACTCGCTCGGCACGGCGGCCGCCGGCATCGAAGTGAAGCTCCTCGACAGCGATGACCTGGAAGTTTCCACAGGCGAAGTCGGAGAGATTAGTGTGCGACCGATGGAGCCGTACGCGATCTTCAACGGCTACTGGCGCAACGACCGTGCTACCGTCGAGGCCTGGAGCAACCTTTGGTATCACACCGGCGATCTGGGTCGCCGAGATGAAGACGGTGAATTCTATTTCGTCGACCGCAAAGCAGATTTCATTCGCTTTAAGGGCCGCAATATTTCTTCGTTCGCAGTCGAAGCGGCATTCAGCGGGCATCCGGCGGTAGCGCAGTGCGCAGCCCACGGGGTGACGTCGGCCGAACTGGCTGCCGAGGCGGAGCTGAAAGTGTGCGTCGTGCTCAAGCCGGGGAAGAGTGCTACCGCCGAAGAACTAGCCCGCTTCGTAAACGAGAACGCACCGTACTTCTTTGTCCCGCGCTACATCGAGTTCATGGAGGCGTTGCCCTCAACGCCGACCGGTAGGGTACAGAAGTATCAGCTTCGGGAACGTGGCGTGACCGATGCGACGTGGGATGCTCAGGTTGTTGGTTTCAAGGCCGAGCGCTAGGCGCTAATGACACGTCCCCGGATTGATCGTGCCAACGAGATTGGACAGTCTCAGTTCGGTGAACATTCCCGGCGGGGTGAATACGATATGAACCGGCCCGACATCCGGCGAGTAATTCGGCGGCGCAGTGTCTGCAGCCGTTTGTAGATCATCACCACGTATCTATACAAGGCCGCTTCTTGCCGCTGCGCGGCGCAGTCGGCGGCGCTGAGCGCAAGGCCGAGAGGATCCATCGCCGCGAGTCGGCCGGGTCGATGACGTCGTCGATTTCGAAATGCGATGCGGTATTCACGGCCTTGCCGTGCTCGTACATTTTGGCGACCATCTGCTCGAAGGTTTCGCGTCGCTCCTGGGGGTCCTCGATGGCGGCGAGTTCCTTGCGGAAGCCCAGCTTGACGGCGCCCTCCAACCCCATGCCTCCGAACTCACCGGTCGGCCACGCGACCAAGAAGGATCCGGCCTTGAAGCTGCCGCCCGCCATTGCTTGCGCGCCCAAACCGTAGCCCTTGCGCAAGACGATCGTGAAGAACGGTACGGTAAGGCTCGCGCCCGTCACGAACATACGCGAGGCGTGCCGCACCAAGGCGGTGGTTTCACTGTCGGGGCCGACCATGATGCCGGGGGTGTCGCAGAGGAAGAGCAGGGGAATGTCGAACGCGTCACACAGCTGCATGAAGCGAGAGGCCTTGTCCGATCCCGGCGTGTCGATGGCCCCTGCCAGATGCTCGGGGTTGTTGGCGATGATCCCGATCGGACGCCCTTCGATGCGCGCGAGAACGGTCACCATGCCAAGACCAAAATCGCGACGTAGCTCCAACACCGATCCGCTATCGGCCATGGCGTCGATCACGCGGCGCACATCGTAGATGCGCAGCCGGTTCTCCGGAATGATCGACCGTAGTGTGCGCTGGTCGGCCGCTTCCCACTGGACAAGCGGTCCTTGGAAGTAGGAAAGGTAGCGTTTAGCGGTCGCGACCGCCTCGACCTCGTCTGCGACGACGATATCGACCACGCCGTTTGCGCGTTGCACCTCGATGGGGCCGATTTCTTCGGGCTTGAAGACGCCCAGCCCGCCGCCTTCGACCATTGCCGGGCCACCCATGCCTATGTTGGAGTTCTCGGTCGCGATGACGACGTCGCAACAGCCGAGTAGCGCGGCGTTGCCGGCAAAGCAGCGGCCTGAGTTGATTCCGACCAACGGGACGAGGCCGCTCAGTTCACCGAACAGTTTGAATGCCAGGCAATCCAACCCGGAGCCACCCGGTGAATCGGTATCGCCGGGGCGCCCGCCGCCCCCCTCGCTGAACACGACGACGGGCAGCCGAGAGAGCGCGGCTATTTCAAAGAGCCGGTCCTTCTTGCGATGGTTCTGAAGGCCTTGTGTGCCTGCGAGCACGGTGTAGTCGTAGGACATTACCGCACAACGGGCCTTCGACTCATCGAATAGATCGCCATTGATTGCGCCGACGCCGGCGATCATTCCGTCGGCGGGAGTATTCTTGATCAGATCTTCGACGGTGCGCCGTTTGCGCTGCGCCGCGATCACGATGGGGCCGTATTCCGTGAACGAACCGTCGTCGCACAGATCGGCGATGTTCTCGCGCGTGGTGCGCTGGCCGGTCTTGCGTCGTCGCGCGACGGCGTCAGGGCGCCGACCGTCTCTGCCGCCGTCGTGGCGATCGATGACCTCTTCGAGATCGGGACGGATGTGGTCGAGCGAAACGATTTCGTTCGAGATGTCGCCCGCCGACGGTGCATCCCCCGCTTTGATGACGGCCAGCAGTTGGCCTTCGAAAACCGTATCGCCCTCGGTGACGGAGACACTGCGTACGATGCCGGATGTCGGCGCCGCAATGACGTGTTCCATCTTCATGGCTTCCATGATGAGCAGCGTACTACCCTCTTGGACGGCTGCGCCCACCCCCGAGTGAACGCTAACGATCGTACCCTGCATGCGCGCAACGACGGGCAACGAGCCTGCCGGAAGGGTCGGCAATTCCCGCGACGGCGGTGGTTGTGCTGCTGGTGCGCGCGTGGCGGTGGCCGTCGGTGCGGCGGATTTTCCGTGGTCGAGTACCGCGAGAGGGTCGATACTGTCCACCTGCGCTCCGAGGCGGCCGGTGCCCGTGTGCGCACTGTTCGATCCCTCGAAGAACAGGCGTGGATGCGCGCCGTTTTCGACGGCAAGCGTCTCGATGTGCTCATCGACGAAACGTGTGTGCACGCGATCGGCGGCGAACTCGGGGTGCTTGAGCAGGTTCAGAAGAAAACCCGTGTTCGTGCGCACGCCCTCTATGCGAGATTCGCAAAGGACGCGGTAGGCGCGTTCCGACGCTTGTTCGATACCGCCCCAGGGGCAATGGACGATGACTTTAGCGAGTAAGCTGTCGAACGCGGGGTTGGTCGTGTAGCCGGCGTACGCGTAGCTGTCGACGCGCACTCCCGGACCTGTTGCGGGCTCGAAAGCGCTGATGGTTCCACCCGCGGAGAGGACTTCTCCGGACGGTTCAATCGTTTCAGTGTTGATGCGCAACTGTATCGCCGTGCCGCGTGGTCGCGGCGGCTCGTCGGCGAGTCCGAGATCGCTTAGTGAACGGCCGGCGGCCAGTAGAATCTGAGTCTGCACCAGATCGATGCCGGTAATTTCTTCGGTGACGGTATGTTCTACCTGCAGCCTGGGATTCGCCTCCATGAAGACGAAAGAGGGATCGCCCGAAGCTGCGCTGCGAACCAAAAACTCGAACGTACCGGCATTCGTGTAGCCGACTTTCTCGGCGATCTTCGTCGCCGCCTCCAGTAGCTGCGTACGCAACGCTGCACTGAGGCTCGGACTCGGTGCGATTTCCAAAAGTTTTTGATGACGACGCTGAACACTGCACTCGCGTTCCCACAGATGGCACACGCGTCCGTCGCAGTCGCCGAGGATCTGTACCTCTATGTGGCGCGCATTAGCGATGAACTCTTCAGCGTACAGGGCATCGCTACCGAATGCCTTGAGCGCCTCCGATGCGGCGCTTTCGAGCGCCTCGTCGAGCCCATCGCTGCCCGACACCATGCGCATTCCGCGTCCTCCGCCCCCCGTGACGGCCTTGATCATCACTCGACCGTCGGGACTGAGGGACTCGCGTAGCGCGTGGATATCAGCAGCGCCTTGGGCGAAGCGCGCGACGGGAACACCGCAGTCGAGGGCGACCTGGCGCGCCCGCAGTTTGTCGCCGAGTACGTCCAAGACCTCGGCGCGCGGTCCGATGAAGGTGATGCCGGCCTCGGCCGAGCGCCGCGCCAGCTCGGCGCTTTCGGCGAGGAAGCCATAGCCGGGGTGCAGCGCGTCACAATCGTTGGAAGTCGCAGCATCGATGATGGCGTCGATGTCGAGGTAGGCAGCTGGACCGGCGGCGTCTAGTGCGACGGCGTGGTCGGCCCTACGCACGTGCAGACAGTTTTCGTCGTCACGGGAGTAGACGGCGACTGTCGTGGCTTGCAGTTCGGCGGCGGCACGAAGGATTCGGATGGCAACCTCGCCGCGATTCGCGATCAATATTCTCTTTAGATTCATGGGCCTTGGATCAGCAGGTGTAGCAGGGGCCGCTGCCTGGTGGCAGGGCTAGGCGCGCAGCCGCAGAGGGGCTCTGTTGGGCTCATACGAGCGCTTGCGTGAATAAAGCAGGTGTATTAAGCCTGGGCAACCCCAAGGAGGCGACCATGGACTTCGAGATTCCATCGGATATCCGCGCGAAGCTCGTGGAGCTCGACGATTTCATCGAGCGCGTCATCAAGCCGCTCGAGAACGAGGACGACAACATCCGTTTCTTCGACCATCGTCGGGAATGGGCACGCACGGATTTCGACAACGACGGCCAGCCGCGGCCCGAGTGGGAAGCCCTGCTCGGCGAGATGCGACGGCGCGCCGACGCGGCGGGGCATCTACGGTTCGGTCTACCGAAGGAACTCGGCGGGGCAGGCGGTTCCAATTTGGCGATGGCCGTCATTCGCGAGCACCTCGCCGCGAAAGGACTTGGCCTTCACAACGATCTGCAGAACGAGTCGTCGATCGTTGGAAACTTTCCGTTCGCGATCATGATGCAGCGCTTCGGTACTGATGCGCAGAAGGCAGAGTTCTTGGAAGGTTCGCTCACGGGGACGAAGAGGGTGGGGTTCGGTCTCACCGAGCCCGATCACGGTAGCGACGCCACGTTCCTCGAAACCACCGGCGTACGCGACGGGAACGATTGGGTTCTCAACGGCATGAAGCGTTTCAATTCGGGGCTGCACAATGCCACGCATGACATGGTCTTCGCACGCACGTCGGGCGATCCGGGCGATGCACGCGGGATCACGTGTTTTCTCGTGCCGGTCGATACCCCGGGTTTCAAGGTCGAGTTCATGTGGTGGACCTTCAATATGCCCACCGATCATCCCGAAGTAAGCATCAAAGATGTGCGCGTGCCTGACTCTGCGATCTTCGGCGAAGAGGGTGGTGGGCTGGCGCTCGCAAATACGTTCGTGCACGAAAATCGCATTCGACAAGCCGCGTCCGGAGTGGGGGCGGCGCAGTTTTGTATCAACGAGAGCATTGCCTATGCGAAAGACCGCCTCGTGTTCGGAAAACCATTGTGGCTCAACCAAGCCATCCAATTTCCGTTGGCCGAACTGCAAACCGAATGTGAGATGGTGCGCACTCTCGTTTACAAGACCGCGTGGCAGCTCGACCGCGGCCACCATATGGAAGTTACCGACAAAGTATCGATGTGTAACTACCGCGCGAACCGTCTGGTTTGTAACGCCGCCGACACTGCGATCCAGACGCACGGCGGTATCGGGTACACGCGCCACAAACCGTTCGAACACATTTACCGGCACCATCGCCGCTACCGAATAACCGAGGGATCCGAAGAAATTCAGATTCGCCGTGTCGCCGGCATCATGTTCGGCCGAGCGGCCAAACGCTAAGGAGAACCGACCATGGGATGGGATTTTGAAACCGACGCTGACTATCAGAAAGAACTCGACTGGGTGAACGAGTTCGTTCGAGAGGAAGTGGAGCCGCTCGATCTTGTTCTTGGTGATCCGTACGACAAGAGCGATGCGCGTGCGATGGCGGTGATCAAGCCGCTACAGCAGCAGGTAAAGGACCGTGGTCTATGGGCCTGTCATCTCGGTCCTGAACTGGGCGGCAAAGGCTACGGCCAGGTGAAGCTGGGGCTGTTGCAAGAACTGCTGGGACGCTCGGGCTGGGCGCCGTCGATATTCGGTTGCCAGGCGCCGGATTCGGGCAACGCCGAGATTCTTGCCCACTATGGCAGCGATTCGCAGAAAGAGCGCTATCTTCAGCCGCTCCTCGATGGCGAAATCTCGTCGTGTTACTCGATGACCGAACCACACGCCGGCGCCGATCCGACGTTGTTCAAGACCACCGCCGTACGAGATGGCGACGACTGGGTAATCAACGGGGAGAAATGGTTTTCTTCGAACGCCCGCTACGCGAGCTTTCTTATTTCGATGGTCGTTACCGATCCCGATTCCAGTCCGTACAACGGAATGTCCATGTTCATCGTGCCTACCGACACGCCGGGTCTCGAAATCGTGCGCAACGTCGGTGTAGGAACAGAGCGCGCAGAAGACGGGAGCCACGGGTATCTTCGCTACACCGATGTGCGTGTACCGGCCGATCATCTGCTCGGTGAGCCCGGCTCCGCCTTCGTTATTGCTCAGACGCGGTTGGGCGGCGGCCGGATTCATCATGCGATGCGCACGATCGCTCAGGTGCGGAAAGCCTTCGACATGATGTGTGAGCGCGCGCTTTCGCGCTCGACCCGGGCCGGCAAGCTAGCGGACTTTCAGATGGTGCAAGAGCAGATCGCCGATAGCTGGATTGAGATAGAGCAGTTTCGTTTGCTCGTCCTGCGCAGTGCCTGGCTGATCGACAAGCACAACGACTATAGGCGCGTTCGAAAAGACATTGCCGCCGTGAAGGTCGCGATGCCGAAGGTCTACCAAGACGTCGTGCAGCGGGCGATGCACATTCACGGAGCGTTGGGGGTCTCCAACGAGATGCCGTTTTCGCGCATGCTGATCGCAGCACAAGTCATGGGGATCGCTGATGGACCCACCGAAGTGCACAAGGTCACGATCGCGCGACAGGTGCTGCGTGACTACGAAGGGGTCGAAGGACTCTGGCCGACCGGGCATCTTCCGTCGCGACGCGAGGCTGCGCGCAAGAAGCTGGCGCATCTGATCGAAGGCGAAGTGGGAAACATTTAGCGTACGATGCAGCCGGCAGCCACTCAGGGAAACGCAGGTACGCGCACCAAACTGATCGCAACGGCGCGCGCTCTCTTTGCCGAACGCGGGGTCGAGCGGGTGTCGATGCGCGAGATCAGTCGCGAAGCGGGGCAGGGCAACGTCAGTGCTCTGCAGTATCACTTCGGTGATCGCGAGCGCTTGCTGTCGGCTGTTTTGGAATCGGAGAACGCTGAGATCGAATCGCGGCGTTCCGCACTGCTCGACGAGATCGATGCGCGTGGTGAACTTGATCCGCGCGCGCTGGCGTCAGCGTTGGTGCGACCGGCCGCGGCGATGCTTACCACCGAGGCCGGGCGCGAGCATTTGCGGATCGTGGCGCAGATCGTCAACCGCTCCGATATCGGTGTGCGTTTAGAGGCCATGCTCGAACAGTCGCCGAGTATGGCGCGTTGGCGAATCGCTACCGAGGCATGCATGCCTCGCGAGGGCACGCGCTTGCACCGGCGCTATACCGCCTATCAGCTTTGCAGTGTAGAACTCGGGCGCCGAGCGAAACTCGGTAACCGTCGGGACCAAAGACTGTTCACCAGCCATCTCATCGACCTGTGTGCGGCAATCGTGTCCGCGCCGATATCCGATGAAACGAAAACTTTGCTCAGCGAAACAAAGAAGCGCCGCAGCACTAGGAACTGATATGGGTACAGCGAAAGCGAAAACCGCGAACGAATTGTTCGATCTCACCGGGAAGGTCGCCCTTGTTACGGGAGGTAGCCGCGGCATGGGCAAGGAGATGACGCTCGCTTTCGCACGCGCCGGTGCCGATGTGGTCATCGCGAGTCGCAAGCTCGACTCCTGTGAAGCGTTAGCCGCGCAGGTCACCGATGAGACCGGCCGCGCGGCTCTGCCGTTGGCCTGCCACGTCGGTCGTTGGTCGGATTGCGATGCGCTGGTTGAGGCTTCCTACGAACGATTCGGACACGTCGACATTCTGGTGAACAACGCCGGTATGTCACCGCTCTACGAGTCTCTCGTGGATGTGAGCGAAGATCTCTACGATAAGGTACTCGCCGTGAATCTGCGCGGGCCGTTCCGTTTGTCGTCGCTTATTGCGACGCGCATGAGTGCAGGCGCCGGTGGATCGATCATCAACGTCAGCAGCATAGCGGCCGTTCAACCTACGCATACCGAAATTCCTTATGCCTTGGCGAAGGCCGGCGTCAACGCGCTTACCGTCGGGTTGTCGCACGCGTTTGCACCAAAGGTGCGGGTGAATTGCATCATGCCGGGGCCTTTTCTGACCGATATTAGCAAGGCTTGGGATCTGGATGCTTTCGCTGAAGTCGCCAAGGCCCATATCCCGCTTCAGCGCGGCGGCGAACCCGATGAAATAGTGGGGGCGGCGCTCTATCTCGCTAGCGATGCGTCGAGTTACACCACCGGAGCCGTTCTCAAGATCGATGGCGGTGTGGCGTACGCACCGGCCTGATTGCTCGAGCACAGCCGACAATCGCGTTCGCTGCAATGCGCCTATAGATTCGGAAGCTATGCCCGTGCTCAAGGTCATTGCCCGAACCGTGCTGTGGTTGTTTGGCTGGAAGGTCGAAGGCGAACCCCCGAAGCCCGCCAAATACGTTCTGATCGCCGCTCCCCATACGACGAATTGGGATTTCGTGTTCCTTCTCGCTTTCGCCTGGCACTTCGGGGTGCACGTGTCTTGGCTCGGCAAGAAAGAGATGTTTCGCTGGCCTTTCGGGACTGTTCTGAGAGTCCTTGGCGGGATTCCCGTGGTCCGGTCCGGTTCGGGGAACATGGTCGACCGCATGGCCGAACTGTTCGCTGAGCATGAGCGGCTGGCGCTCACCGTCCCTGTGGAAGGGACCCGCAAATACGTCGACTACTGGAAATCTGGTTTCTATCACATCGCGGTCGCGGCCAAGGTGCCGATCGTGATGAGTTACTTGGACTATCCGAACCAGCGCGGCGGGTTCGGTCCGGCCTTCACCCCCAGCGGTGAGATCACAGCCGACATGGATACGCTGCGCGCATACTACGACGGCAAAAAAGGCAAGAACGTCGAATGGACCGGGCGGATTCGACTGAGAGAGGAAGACCCGCTCGCCGAAACTAGTGCTCGGGCCGCGAAGTAGCGGTCCTCGCAACGGTGCGCACGTTGTCGCGAAAGCGTGGACGGATTCGGCATATCGAGAGCGTCTGATTGCCGACGCTACGGCGGCCTGCGCCGAACTCGGTTACGAAGGACCGCAGGGCGAGTACATCGTTGTGCTCGAGAACACCGCGAGCTGCACAACGTGGTGGTGTGCACGCAGTGTTCTTGCACCGCGTGGCCGGTGCTCGGTTTGCCGCCCGATTGGTACAAGTTGCCGGAGTATCGCGCACGCGTAGCGTGTGAACCGCGGCCGGTACTGCGCCAACTTGGACTTGAACTGCCCAGCGATATCAGGATCCGGGCTTGGGATACGACAGCGGAAACGCGCTATGTCGTGCTACCGATGCAGCCTGCGAGTACCGAAGCGTGGAGTGAAGATCAGTTACGCGAGATCGTTACGCGCGAAGCCATGATCGGCGTCGCAGTTGTCGACGTAGTCGACTAACGCAGCAGCCCGCGGCCCGGCTGCGCGGGAATATCGATCGAATCCAGCAGTCCGACGTGCGCTTCGCAAACCGCGGGGATGGCGTTGACGATCCGTGCGGCCGCGGTTGCGTTTCCGCCTCCCACGGAATTGCCATCGGTGTCGGTTGGCTCGATTACCAGCTGGATGTTCGGCTTGCCGATGATGTGCACACTGTGCGCGCCCTTTTGCGGAGCGGTCGGCCAGTCGGGCGCGATATCGTCAATGATTCGTGTCACGTGTTCGACGATGATCTTTGGTTCGCCGCCGACGATTCCCTGAATCTCAAAGCGCATGGCGCCTTGAGTACCTTTCTCGAAGACCCCTATGGGAACCGTGACGGTTTCTTCAAGGGGCCGACGTTCGACGACCTCTTCGATCGAATCCAACTCAACGTCGAGCGTGCGGGCCAGAAACCGGATCATGCCGCCCCATATCGACGTCGGAATTGAGGGCATCACCATTGGAGGTGTGGTTCCCATGGGCATGCCGAAGCCGACCAGGTTGCGCACCGCCTCGGGCGCGTAATAGGTCGCGTAGTTGAAGATCTCGCGCGAGCGAATCTCGTTGATTTCTTCGCAAAGGCCGCTCAACAATAGCGGGACGATGTCGTTGATAAAGCCGGGATCTACACCCGAGACGAAGAGCGAACTGCTGCCGGCCTCGCACGCGGCCTCGAATCGCTCGCGAATGGCGTCCGGTGCGGATTTGGGATCATACAGCGGGTAGGCCGCGGTCGACACGACATTGGCTCCTGCACGCAGGCAGCCCTCGAGTTCGTCGAGCGCTTCGCTGGGGCGGAAGTCGCCTGAGGCGCAGTAGGCTACTGCGTCGATTCGCCCTTCATCGAACAGCGCGCTTGCATCGTTGGTGGCAATAACTCCCGTGGGCGGGAGATTGCACAGTTCGCCGGCGTCTTTACCGATCTTTTCTTTCGCCGAAACGATGACGCCGGCGAGTTCCAGGTTCGGATTCGAGACGATCGTTCTCAATGCCGACCGTCCGATGTTTCCGGTGCCCCAAACTGCTACGCGATACGCCATGGTCTACTCGCTTTGCTTCATTGCCTCGATCATTTCGGCTTGAGAAACGTCGCGTACATGCATGCCGAAATGCCAGTGATGGCCTTCGGGGTCGACGCATGCGTACATACGGTCGCCATAGAATTTGTCTTCGAGTCCCTGCGTGATCGTCGCGCCGGCCGCGAGCGCACGGTCGTGATGGCTGTCAACATCGTGGACGTAGCACATGACCGCCCCATGGTGGGCGCCCAATTGAGCTGGTGTTTTGTGTCCCATCTCCTCGAAGACCGATGCGAGCATCAACACGTTGTTGCCGAGCGCAAGCTCTGCGTGGCCGACGCGTCCGTCGGGCATCGGTAGCACGATGCGTCGCTCGAATCCGAAGGCGGCGCACAGAAAGTCGATCGCAGCCGGTACATCGGCGTAGTTAAGGTACGGGATCACTCGTTGGGTCCCCTCGGGTGGGTTCTTAGCCATCGTCAACCTCCTGACTCGAAATGGTGCGGCGAAACAGCATGATATTAAGGCACACCGCAGCGGCTGACGTAAGGCTTGGGAATTCCGGTATGCTGACGCTAGCCTTAGCCGTCGTGACGGTCGGTAATCACTGGAAGTATGCGTTTGGCCCGCCCGACGCGCAGGGGCGAATTCGCGCGTCGGCCGACGATTTCGTCGTTCGGGAAGAGTTGGGTTTTACTGCCAGCGGAGAAGGCCAACATCTCCTCGTGCACGTTAGGAAGAGAGAGACCAACACCCAGTTCGTAGCGCGTGAGCTGGCTCGCATGGCGGGAGTACGGCCGCGTGAGGTAGGCTACGCCGGCCTAAAGGACCGGCATGCGGTTGCCGAGCAATGGTTCACTATTGGACTGCCGAGCACGAAAACCCAGGTCGATCTCAGCCAAGGCGGCGCGGGGTTCGAGGTGCTCTCGGCGACCCCGCATCACCGCAAACTGCGCCGCGGCGCGCTCGCGCGCAACCGGTTCGAGATTCGCGTGACGGCGCTCGAAGGCGGCGAAGCCGTTCTGGCCGAGCGGCTACGTGCTGTACGCGAGCGCGGTGTACCGAACTATTTCGGTCGGCAGCGCTTCGGGCGTGACGCCAACAATCTGCGCACGGCCGAGCGTATGCTTTTGGAAGGTGAGCGCGTGAAGCAGCGCGAGCAGCGCAGTTTTGCTTATTCGGCTGCTCGTAGCTTTTTGTTCAATGAGCTGCTGTCGCTGCGCATCGAGAACGAAACGTGGGATCGTCTGGTGGTTGGCGATCTCGCGAACCTCGATGGCGTTGGCAGCGTGTTCGCCGTGGACGCGCTCGACGACAAGCTCGAGCGGCGTGTTGCAGAACTCGATCTCCATCCAACCGGCCCGCTTTGGGGCAAGGGTGCCCCCGAGATCTCAGGTGCTCCGAGTGATTGGGAAGCGCGGGCCTGCGGCGCGCATCCTTTTGCCGCCGCCCTGGTTGCCGATGGGCTCGAGCACGCCCGGCGTGCGCTGCGGCTGCGGGTCCAAGATCTCGAATGGAAATTCGAACGCGATACGCTCTGTCTTCGCTTCGGGCTTACCTCGGGCGCGTTTGCGACCAGCGTTCTGCGAGAAATCCTCGTGGTGCGCGATGCTAGTTCCGGCGATCTCTAATCAGCACGTCTTGAGCAATCGTGGCAAGGTGGGTGCCGTCGGCACCGAACATGAGGCCTGTTGCCAGCCCTCGACTTCCAACGAAGCTGTGGCCCGTTAGATCGAGCAAGGTCCAAGCGTCGGCTCTGCCTGGGCGATGAAACCACAACGCGTGATCGAGACTCGCACTCATGACGCCGCCGTCGTCGAGATCATTGCCCGTCATCGGGGCGGGATGACAACGCATGACCGCACCCGTTGGGTTGAGGTCGCTCAGGTAGGCCAGCCCGCAGGCGTGCAACCGGGGGTCGTCGCCGAGCGGTAGTGGGTAACGGGCCCAAACGGCCGAGCGCGGCGGATCCAGATTGTCGGCGCCCGGTGCGCATAGGATACCCGCGTCGACTTCGTCGTGGTTTTCGTCGGGTACCGTCACGTCGGCGGGGAACTGTGCGGCTTGTGCTTCCGGGCCTGGTTCGAAAACATGAAACGAGCACTCGAGCGTGAGGATCGCGCCGCGGTTTTGGCGTGCAACGACGCGTCGGGTGCTGAACGAACGCCCGTTACGTATTCGATCTACTTCGTAGCGGACGGGTTCGGGGAGATCGCCTCCCAAGATGAAGTAGGCATGCAGTGAATGAATGAGGTGCTCGGGGTTAACGGTCTGGGTCGCCGCCCACAACGCTTGTGCGACTACGAGGCCGCCATAGATGCGGCCCCACGAGTAGTCGGGGCTCTCACCGACGTAGGTATCGGTTTCGTGCTCTTCGAGATTGAAAACATTCGTTAGGTCCGGGAGTGCTTGCGCCACGGTCGCTTACCGTAACCAAGCGCTCCTGAATCGACAAACGTCAGTAGGGGGTCTTCGCGAAGAACTCGTTTCTAATAGCTGCCGCCTCCGCAGATGCCGTCCATCGTCATTTCGATGTCTGCGAACCCAGAGATGACATCGATCAGCTCAGCACCCGGCACTTCTTTGCCGACGACGAGCACCTTCCAGATGTTTTTCTTAAGGGTCTTGTCGACGAGCTTCACCTTCTTGATGCCGTTCAAGAGGCCTTTCCATAGCCACTTGCCCTTCAGAGGTTTGGATTTGACCCACCCAATGTCGAGCGCCGGGATGTTTACAGTCACGGAGTTGGCTCCCTGCACGACTTCGTAGATGAACTCGTTGCGCGGATCGGCGCCCATGTAAGTGCCCGATGAGTTATCGAGTTCGGCTTTCCAGACGAACTTTTTCTCATCGGACTTGCCCTTGATGACGTTGAGATCGCCGATGTTGCACGTTATCGGACAGGCGCAGCTTCCGTCGCATAGACCGGGGCAGGCACTGTCGTTGATACCGTCGCAGTCCTCGCCGGTCTCGACGATGTTGTTGCCGCACACGGGCGCCGGGCACATGCAGTCGATCTGGCAAAGTGTTGAGCAGGCGCTGTCGTCGGAGCCGTCACAGTCTTCGCCGCTCTCGGTCATGTTGTTGCCGCAGACGGGCGGGATGGCAAAGTCCCAGAGGTCGGGCCGGTAGTTCAAAAGACTGCAACGGATGCGCAAGCCCTGCTCCATCGTGAACATTTCCATGCAGGTGTCGTCGCTGTAGTCCATGTAGTTGTCGATTGGGTCCGGCGTACCGCAAGTCGTCTTGCCGCCGGGGCAACCGTCGGTGCTATTATGCTCGCTGTTGGTATCGCAGATCAGGTCGCCGGTGGAATAGCACGCGGGCGAACTGGCTGCGGCACAGCCGCCGCGAAAGGTATGCTCGAGACCGAAATAGTGACCGAGTTCGTGTGTCGCGGTTCGGCCCTGATCGTAGGGGGGGCCGGCGGGGGCGTTGCGGCCGAAAGCACTCCAGAGAATGACTATACGATCCTTGGCGGTACCGACTATTCCGCTCTGTGGCAGGCCTGGCACGTAGCCGAGGTTGCCGCTGGCCAAGTTGGTGTAGATGTTCAGATAGTTGTTGGTATCCCACGCCAACGTGTTCCAGTAGCTGCCGTTGTCGTTGAACCAGGTGTCGTTCGTATCACGCGTGATGCCCGTGGTTGGGCTGCCGCTTGGGTCCGTGCTCGCCAGTACGAATTGGATGGCCGTGTCGTAACCGGGCGCGCCCGGCGTGCCCGCCAAGGCGAGGAAGTCCTCGTTCATGACGTCGATCTGGCTGTTCACCAGCGCGTCGGAGATTGCGCCGTCGCCACTGCTGTTCTCTATGATGTGGACGACCACCGGGATTTTATAGGCGGTCCCCGGTATGTAGTCGCTCGAGGGATTGGTAAAACTTGCGGTGCAATCGGAGGGATCGACTACGCGCTGCTGAATCGTGGTGGCGGGCTTACCGCAACGTTTACCGTTGTCTGTGAAGTACTGTGAGTTGAAGTATTCCGACCAGGTCCCGTAGCTCTGGCCGGCGATCGATATCGCGGCCTTGTATTCGGCCGTGTTGTCGCCCGCGGCTGCGGCCGGTGTTGCGGCGGCGAGCAGGAAAGCGGCTGCTGTGGCGAGAAGGAAAACGGGCAACGAGCGGTACGAGTGGATCTGCATGATTTCTCCCCCTAGGTAAGTACTTATATTGGAATAAGGGGCGCGTACCGACAAGGGGGTTTCCGTCTTGAGGTGCGTGGTGGCGTGGCGATTTCCCCAACTCGGGGGGAATCAGGCCAGACGGCCTTGGTTCTTCCACAGCAGGAAGGCGGCGCCGGACGATACCCCGATGGCAATGCTCGAATAGGCCACAGCGAACGCGACCGACGATTCGGCGCCTGCCGGCAGGCGAAACGTCCACATGGTGAGGTTCACAAGCACGTAAGCGGCGTAGGTCAGGCCCATGGGGAGCGCATAGCGCTTGAGCCGAAAGATCCCGAGCGCGTAGATCGCGAGATAGGCGGCGAAGATCGGCCCTGCGATGGTATTGGCCATGCCGTCGAGCCTTTGGCCGAAAAGCACGAAGCCCACATCGTCGCTTAGTTGCAGCGGTTTGAGTGCATTGGAGACCGCGAGTAGCGAGAACAGAGCAGCGAACACTTTCAGTACTGACGTCGATTGCATGGAGCCTCTCCTGGCGTAATGTTCTTGGACTCTACGGGGTTATCAATGGCAGTACGAATCGAAGGAGCAGTCAGCAATCCATGCGAACTGGAATTCGCCGACTTCGCGGCGCTCGACGACCAAGTCGCAGACGTTTCGGTATTGGTGCCGGGTCGAAGTGGCGGTGCCGTGCGCCTGCGTGCCGCACTGGCGTTGGCCGGTCTAAATGATGACGCGACACATCTCACGGTCGAAGCGACCGATGAGACCTTCTCGGCCTGCGTTCCCATTGATGCCATCGTGGATACCGCGCTACTCACGTATCGAGAAGGCGATGCGCCGCTTCCTGAGAGTAAGGGCGGCCCGGTGCGTATGCTGATTCCCAACGCGGCGTCTTGCGAGATAGCCGAGGTTGATGCCTGCGCGAACGTCAAGTATGTGGGGCTATTGCTTGTAACCGTCGGGGCAGGGCGCGACACACGCCCGTCATCGGCCAAGTCGCACGAAGAACTCCATCAGCAACCGGGCCACGAGCATCTCGATGACTGAGAAGCCGGGACACATTTTCTACGACGGCGCTGCCTATACGGATCTCGAGCGCTGGCAACGCATCGCTGCAGAACTGCGTCGTGATGATCCCGTTCACAAGGTTGACTACAATGACGCGTTCGGCCCGTTTTGGGCGATCACCCGACACAGTGATGTCAGTGAAATCGAGCGGCAGCACGATAAGTTTCTGAACACGACGCATTCGGTGTTGTTTCCGCTCGCGGACTACAAAACGCAGGAAGACCAAGGGCTGGTGCTCGAGACGCTCGTCCACATGGACAACCCGCAGCATCGCAAGCTACGAGGACTTACCAACGACTGGTTCAAGCCCGGCAATCTGCGCAAGACCGTCGGCGCACGGGTCGATGAACTTGCGCGGCGCTTTGTAGATCGAATGCTCGAGTACGACGGCGAATGCGACTTCGCGCGTGACATCGCACTGGTCTATCCGCTGCACGTCATCATGAGCCTGTTCGGCGTGCCCGAGAGCGACGAGCCCCTCATGTTGGAACTGACCCAGCAGCTGTTCGGTAACGAAGACGCCGAGTTTGCCGGCGGCGAGCGGGTCGAGGCGATCATAGAAGCCGTACTGCGTTTCAAGGCGTATTTCGACGAACTGACTGCGGCGCGGCGTGCGATGCCCGCCGACGATATCGCCAGCGTGATCGCCAATGCGGAGATCGGTGGTGAAACCATGAGCGATATGGAGCAGCTCAGCTACTACATGATCATCGCCACGGCGGGCCACGATACGACATCGAGTACCATCTCAGGCGGTATGGGTGCCCTCGTAGGGAATCCCGACCAGCTGGCCGCGCTCAAAGATGATCCATCGCTGATCGATAATGCCGTCGATGAGATGATTCGTTGGGTAACTCCGGTACGCCATTTCATGCGTCATGCGACCGAAGACTACGAGCTGGGCGATACTACGATTCTCGCCGGCGATCGACTGCTGCTGGCCTACCTATCGGCGAACCGGGATGAGAGCGTCTTCGAAGAACCGGATCGTTTTGACATCCGTCGCCACAATGCCGATCAGCACCTGGCCTTCGGCATCGGCGTGCATTTTTGCTTGGGTGCGCATCTCGCGCGGATGGAAGTACGCGCGTTCTTCAAAGAACTTATCCCGAGGCTCGAGTCGATCGAACCCACCGGCTCCGAAGCGCACACGACTTCTTCGTTTGTTGGCGGAATCAAGCGATTGCCGATTCGCTACCGGCTTAGCGCACCCTAATTACGGTTCCGATATCGTCGCCGCGCAGTTCACCGCGCGTCGAGTCTCGGCGCCGGTTAGGCCCGAACGAATAGAGGGTGATCACCATCTCGCCGGATCGCTTACGCAAGCGCGTCCAGTAGGCCGTCTTCCAGGGATCTATGAAGAATTGTGCGCGATCTTCGTCGCCGGATGCAATTGCGGCATCGACGAAGTTGCCGTCGCGCAGACTGTCGACGTCCTTCTTCCTGATGAGCGTGAAGATGCGATAATGACGGTTTTCCTTCGTCCAACTCGGCGGGTCTTTGTCGAAGACTATATTTGTGAAATCGTGTTCAAGTGCGGCGATTTCGATTGCGGTCGTTTGTTTTGCGAACGGATTCTCGGTGCTTGGATCGAACATCGTGGTACTTGCCGTGACACCTAATGCGAAGGACAGGATCCAAGCGTCAGCGACTAACAATGGGCGAATCCACAACTTGTCAAGGTTCGTTATGCGTGCACTCGAATCCATTAGGCGAAGAATGGGAGCGAACAAGAAACACAGGCCGAGCATCATCTCGGCTATCTCGCCGCAGTAGGACCAAGGATAGGTGTAGTAGAGCAAGTACGATGCACCGAAGGCGGGTACCATAGAGATCGGGGGTCCGATGATGCCGATCTTACTGCCGAACTCGCGCGGCACTTTGAAGATGAAGAGCAGCGGAAGTGCGACGCCGTACCCGAACATGATGAGCTGCAGTGTGAGCTTGCGGAGGTCGGTCGACATCACGTTGTGGAAGTTGAATTCCTGCTGATAGTTGTTTGCGAGGAAGTAGTCCGGTGGCTGGTAGCCGGCGACGCGTTGGAACCACGAGATCTCCTCGCCGGCGAAGATTAGACAGAAGACGCCCAGTGCGACCGCGAACAATGCTGACCGCGTATGTCCGCGGCGGCGATAGGCTTCGTACCAGTGCAAGAACGCGGCAAGGAAGAAAGCCGCGCATGTTGACCATTCCATCGGTGCATCTTCCTGAACCGCTAGATAGTAGGCGTCGGAATCGGTCTCGTGCAGGTAGCCGAACCAACCGAGTACGGCCAGCACGAGCGCGTTTGCCAGTATGATGGATACGTATCGCTGCATCTTGTTACAGCTCGAAGTCAGGCCGAGAGAGACGGCCACGCATCAAGCATAGCAATGGGCCGCGAGGGCGACCGGGAAAAGAGGATGCACTTACTCCATCGGTAGTCGCACCGAGAGTTCCGAGCCTTGTCCTGTGCCGCTGTGAACGCTGAGGTGTCCGCCGAGCGCCTGTACGCGTTCGCGAATTGACCAAGGCGCTGCGGCGTTTGGGAGTTCGTGCATGTTCTTGTCGAACGGCGCTGCGGGAAAGCCCACACCGTCGTCGCGTACGGTTACGGCGATCGAGCCGTTGTCTGCGAGCGCGGCGATGACAGCTCTGTCCGCATTTGCGTGACGAAGGATGTTAGTTAGCCCCTCGCGCAGTATTTGCAGCACTTCGAAGCCGAGTCCATGCGCCGCTTCGAGTTCGGTGAGGTCGGTTTCGAATTCTATGTCGAAATCGGCGCGTTCGCGGAACTCGCGGACCAGGTCGCGCATCGCTTCCGAAACCACCGGTCCGCGTGGGGTCTGATCGCGCAAGAGGGCCATGTAGTGGCGTGCTTCGCGATAGCCTTGTTTGACAGTCTGCTGGAGCGAAGCCAGCTCCCCGGACAACGCCTTGGGGGTTCGCTTACCCGTCTGACGACAGACTTCGATACCGACGTCGATTGCTGCGAGCGATTGCACGAAGCCGTCGTGAATGTCGCGGGCGATACGCGCGCGTTCCTCGGCAACGGCGAGTTCTTCGGCTTTGGCCTGGAGGATGAGGTTGTCGAGAACTACCGTCGCTTGCGCGGTGAGCGTGCGGCAGAACGAGACGTCGTCGTCCGAGAAGTTCGGTGAATGGCGCCCGATCGTCAGCCGTCCATGCGTTCCTTCCTGAGAAGAGAGTGCGACGGAAATGATCGAACGGCTGCGCGAGCGTGCAAGAAATCCCGGTTCGGTGGCTTCCGACAGTGTCCGCGGAAGTGCCCCCGAAGGATGAAAGCTCTCGACCGTTCGTCCCCAATTGCCCACGGCGTGGCTGACTCGGTACGAAAGGTCGCCCGCCGATATATTGGTCCAGGATCCAGGCTCGGCCGCGCGTAATATCGGAACACGTTTGGTCGTGCTCCGAGAGCCCTCCCAGTCGAGCGCCGGCGCGTCGATCGGCCGCAGTTGAAGCAACGCATAGTCGGCATCGAAAAAACGCAGGATGCGACGGAACAGCCGTGCCAACGCGTACGACGTCGCGCGCGTGCGGTCGGTTTCCCGTTGCATCGAGACCATCTCGATTAGCCGCCGTTTTGCCGACAATTCATGTTCGCCGATGACACCGACCAGGTAACCGAGCAGAACGAGGTATATCGGACGCATCATGTGCGCGCTGTGTAGGTAGAAATCGGGCCCGAGTGCGTAGCGTCTCACGATCACTACGGCCACGATGTAGAACAACGCGGAAGATCCGGCTACGCGCAGCGTCGTGCGCAAGCCGAACCCAATCGCCGCGCTGCACAGTGCGAAGAAATAGAACAGGAAAAACGGGCTCGGCCCGCCTTCGCCGACACCCACGATGACGGTCGACCACACGATGTCGGCCGCCAGAATAGGCTTCGCAAGCGTTTCGGACGGATGGGGTCGATACGTGAAAATCCACAGCAGCCAGAGGCTGTAGACGATGTAGCAGCCGAGCACGATGTAGAGAGCGGTCGTGCTCAGAATGGGCTCGCGCGGATTGAGCAGAGTGATGACAATGGCGGACACCGCCAGCATCACGCGCCCGGCAGCAATCGTCCGCTCGCTTCGCTGTAGAGAGTCGTCGGCCAGGGAAGACGTTGACTGCTGCGTTTCGGGGCCGCCCGCCATTGTTACGAGTTTAGCAGGGCGATCGCCGCGGCGTGCACGGCTTCGTTTGCGGCGGCGATGATCCGGCCACCGCCGTGCGCGTCGCCGCCCTGCCAGTCGGTGACGAGCCCGCCGGCGCCCTCGACGATCGGTATCAGGGGCACGATGTCGTAAGGATTGAGGCCGGCCTCGATGACGAGATCCACCTGTCCGAGTGCGACCAGGCAGTACGAGTAGCAGTCGCCGCCGTAGCGCATGAGTTGTACTTGCGAAGCAACGGCATCGAATGCGGATCTATCGGCATCGGCGGCAAACATGTCGGGATGTGTCGCGTAGAGGATCGCGGCGTCCAGCGATTGGGTGTTGCGAGTGCTCAGCTTCGTGAGCTTGGCGGCGTGCAATATCCACGCCTCATCACGGTTGCCGAAGAACGTCTCGTCGAGATAGGGCTGGTTCATCAACCCTAGGATCGCGCGTCCGCTTTTCATCAACCCCAGCAGCGTACCCCAGGCCGGCATGCCGCTCATGAACGCGCGCGTGCCGTCGATGGGATCGATGATCCAATCGAACTCCGACGTGCCACTGACATCGGCTTCCTCTTCGCCGATAATCCCGTGGTCGGGATAGCGCGCGGACAGTTCGGATCGCAATTGCGCTTCGATGCAGCGATCGGCCTCGGTCACCGGGTCGAACGCCTCGTCGCCGCTCTTGTTGTCGACCGACATGCTCGAGCGAAAGTAGTCGAGCGCGACGTCGCCCGTATCTTGGATGAGTTCGAGCGCGGATTCGAGATATTCGTCAGCCGTCGACATTGCCCTAAGTGTGCCATTTGTCGAGCGCTCGCGCTATTGGGCCGACGCTTCGCCTTCACCTTCAACCGTGAGCAACGTGCGCATGCCGGCTTCGGCGTGTTCGAGAATATGGCAATGCATGAGCCAGTTGCCCCAATCGAGCGGGACCATTCCGACGTCGACCGATTCCTTTCTCTTTAGAAGTACGGTGTCGCGAAAGTACGGTTCGTCTTGGAAACGCACCTTCGCCCAGCGGTCCGGGGGCAGGGCGCTGGCCTGATGTTCTCCCCACACATTGTCGTTGATCATCCACTCAATGCCGTGGGGTCCAGCAGAGCGCGCATCGAGCTTTTAGCTATGATCCACCTCTAGATCTTGGGCTTCTTCCCAGTGCGGCACGTGTTCGTTAGTCGGGGCGTCAAACGTCGGCGTCTCGATCGCGCGCGCCTTGCTCGTCTCGTTCAAAGTGATCACTCCATCCAGTCTATTCATCGTCCAGTATATCGAAACGATAGATCGCACGGTTCTTGCCTTCACTTACGGTGTAGTACGAGCGGCCGTCGACCGAGTAGGCGATCGATTCAAACTGGTCGAAAGGAAGGCCTAACCCTTTCCCGGTGACCGGGCAGGGGACGGTCATGAGCTCGTGCGCCAGCCGGGTTCGCGTCGCGCGCGACCAAACCAGCGTCTGAGTATACGTGCGCATGATGACCTTGTCGCCGCTCGGGCTGATGTCGCCCGCGGTTACCGCGATGCCGCCGGCGCGGCTGCCGCGGAACTGAATGCGGCCGACCACTTCCAAGGTGATCCGCTGGTCGGGATCCGAAGGACGCTCGTGGGGATAGCGGAACCGGTAGACGAAACTCTCGCCGCTGCCGAAATCCTTCGAGACGATGAACAAATCGCCCGTCGTCGGGTCCGACAACAGTACCTCGGCATCGCGAGGGCCGTCGGGGTACTGGAGGTCGAACGACGTGAACTCGGAGATCTTCGCTTCGATCGGCTCGGCGTCGTCGGCGAGGGGCTCGATCGTCGGCTCTTCCAATCGATACACCGTCACGTAGGGGCGACGACGCGCGCCGTTGTCGCCGATGTCGCCTATATAGAGGTAGTCGACTCCAGCGCGCGGGCCGGGGCCGATAGCGAGATCCTCCCAGTCGATGGCCGCGGTCGCTTCCAGCGTGAGCACGCCGCGAAGCGCGCCGGTCGCTGAGATCGCGAACAGGCGTGGCTCATCGCCCGAATCGTTGTGTAGCCACAAGACGCCGGGATTTGTCGCGCTCGCGGCCAGGCCGGATATTTCCGTTATGCGACTGTCGGCGATCCGCCCCGTTTTGACCGCGTTCGCGTAGGCGGGGCAGGTGGCAGCAGCCGCTGCGCCTGCCGCCGGGCCCAGCACGAGCCCCAGCAAAAGCGCCGCTTCGAGAAGCCGGTTTCCGGTCGCCGTCACCCCGACAGCGTATAGGCGGACCGGTTGGAAGTCAGCCAGGGGCGGGCCTTTCGGGGCTTGCGTGGGCCCCGCGTGCGTGGCAAGAATAGTTCGTCCGAAAAATAGAACTACGATTCTAGTTTGTGATTTTGACTCGTGGTTCCATCTCGCTCGGAGGAACAACATGCCCGACCCAACCGGCGCCCTGCGCGCGGTCCCTAAAGCATCCGGCGGCTGGCCCTTGATCGGCCACCTTCTCGAATTGCGAAAGGCGCCGCTCGAGCTCATGCAGCGCGTGCACGACGAGTGCGGCGAGATTGGAGAGATGCGCCTGGCCCGCCAGCCGGTCGTCATGATGTATGGAGAAGAAGCGCATGAAGCCTTCTTCCGCGCGCCCGACGAACAGCTCGACCAAGCGTCGGCGTATCCGTTCATGACGCCGATCTTCGGTAAGGGCGTCGTGTTCGACGGCACGCCGGAGCAGCGCAAGGAAGCGCTTCGCAATCAGGCTTTGCGCGATCAGATGATGCGCGGCCATGCCGAGACGATCGCCGTCGAGGTCGAGAAGATGTGTGTCGACTGGGGTGAGCAGGGTGAAATCGACCTGCTCGACTTCTTTGCCGAGCTGACCTTGTACACGTCTAGCGCGTGTCTGCTCGGCAAGACGTTTCGCGATGAACTCACCCCCGAGTACGTCGGCCTCTATCACGACTTGGAGTTCGGCACGGACGCGCTTGCGTACGTAAATCCGTATCTTCCGCTGCCTTCGTTTCGCAAGCGCGATAACGCGCGTCACCGCATCGTCGCGCTCATTCAAGAGATCATCGACAACCGCAAGCGCGAAGGGCGCGAACCGGAAGATCTGCTGCAGATTTTGTCGACCTTGCGACACAAAGACGGCAGCCCGCGCTACTCGGCCGACATGATCGCTGGCATGTTCATCTCGACGATGTTCGCAGGGCACCACACCACGTCGGGGACGGCCGCGTGGACGCTCATCGAGCTGCTACGCAATCCGTCGGTCATGAGCGCGGTCAACGACGAGCTCGATGAACTGTACGAGGACGGCAGCGAGGTTAGTTATCAAGCGTTGCGCGAGATGCCCGAGCTCGAGGCCGGGCTCAAGGAATCGCTACGCCTTCATCCACCGCTCATCATCCTGATGCGCAAGGTGATGGAGGAGTTTCACTACAAGGACTTCAAGATCGACGTCGGTACGACGGTCGCGGTTTCGCCGGCGATCGCGAACCGTATGGGCGAGTACTTCGAGAGGCCGCAGACGTTCGACGTCGAGCGGTACAAGAGCGATCCGCGGGCCGACCGGCAGGCATTTACATGGTTACCCTTCGGTGCGGGACGACACCGCTGCGTCGGGGCTGCGTTTGCTCTGATGCAATTGAAGGCGATCTTCAGCGTGCTGTTTCAGAACTACGAGTTCGAATTGTCTCAGCCGTCTGAGTCCTATCGAAACGACCATTCGAAAATGGTCGTCCAACTGGTGCAGCCGTGTAAAGTGCGTTATCGCAAACGCACGCCTGCGCATGCCGCGGTGCGCCCTGGTGCGACGGCGGCGACGACCGCGACCGTGTCTTCGGTCGGCGGTGCGTGTATCAAGGTCGATCTCGATCTCTGCCAAGGACACGCGGTGTGTGTGTCGGAAGCGGGCGGGGTCTTCGAACTCGATAAGAAGCAATTGAAGGTGCGCGTACTCAAAGAAACGGTTGCAGGCGACGAGCGTGCCGACGTAGAGCGAGCGGTCGCTAATTGTCCGACCGGCGCGCTAAAGATTACGAACGAATAGGGAGAAGCAGATGGCAAATTTTCCGCGAGAAGAAATGGAAGAAATGGTAAAGCGTTGGATAGCTGCCAACGCAGACGCCGGCGCTACGGGCGATTGGTCGAAGATGTCGGCCTTCTACGCCGACGACGCAGTCTACAGTTGGAACAACGGCCCGGGCCACGAGTTCGTTGCGCGCGGCCGCCAGGAGATTCACGACAATGCGTTCGGGCACGAGATGGACGGGCTCGATAACTGGACTTACCCGTATGTACGTACGCTGATCGACGACAAGAAGGGCGAGTTCATCGGTATCTGGCGCCAGATCGCGCCGAGCGACGATCCGAAGACCGGCAAGCCCTACGAGATCGCCGGCACCGGAGGCTCTTGGTTTCGCTACGCCGGAGACTACAAGTGGAGCTTTCAGCGTGATTGGTTCGATCTGGGCAACGCAGCGGCCGTATTCTTCGCGATGCTCGAGAACGACGATCTCTCCGATATTATGAAGAAGCGTCTCAAGGGCGGCTCGGACCAGCCCGGTTGGATCAAGCGCTCGGACTTCGATTGGTACGAGACGATCGCGGATCGCGAAGACTGAGGCGTCCCGCGTGCCCGCGAAACCCACCGCGAAGGCTCGGCCGCGTCGAGCGACCGCGCGTCAGGCCGAAGCACGCCGGGCGCGCGCCGATCTCTATCGCCAACTGATCGTCGACGGTGCCGAGCGCTTGTTCGCTCGCAGCGGCGTCGACGACACGCGCATGGAGGAGATTGCTTCTGAGGCGGGCTTGTCGCTCGGTACGTTGTATTCGGTGTTCTCGGGTAAGGCCGAGGTCGTTGCGGCGATTCACGACGCGCGTCTCGATGCGTTGCTCGCGGCTTCGATGGAAGAAGCGCGCGGCGGTACGACGACGCTGGATCTGTTGCTGCGAGGTATTCGCGGTTACGTGCGGTACTTCCTCGAACATCCGAACTACCTACTTATGCATCTACGAGAGGGCTACGCGTGGTCGGGCGAGCACTCGGCACCGACGCGAGAGCGCGCCGACGCATGGAGTGAGGGCTTGGCCGTCTTGACGAGCCTCATTGAGCGTGGACTGAGCGATGGCGAGCTGCGATGTGGCACGCCCGGGGTGGAGGCGCGTATGCTCATCGCGACCCAGCAAGTGCAGCTCGCCGCCTGGGTGGAGCAGGGTATGTCGAGCCCGGTCGAAACCGTACTCGCCGATGTCGAGAGTTACGTGCGCCGCATGTTCGCCGTCTAGATCAGCGGCGCGCTTGGCGCTTTAGAACCTCACCTCGAAGGATCACCGCGCGGATGGTGCTCACGTTGGCGATATCGGCCACCGGGTCTCCCTCCACCAACAACAGGTCGGCGCGTTTGCCCGGCGCAACGATGCCGAAATCAGGGTCGGGGCTGCGGGTAAGATAGCGCGCGGCATTGATCGTTGCCGCCGCCAAAACGTGTTCGTTCGGAATGCCGGCGCGTGACAACAGCGCCAACTCTCGATGAAGTCCCGCGCCGGCGAAAACGCCTGCTTGCGGATCGGATCCCGCCAGCATGGTGACGCCCGCTTCGAACAGCCGCCGCGCGTTGTCGGCGCCCGCCTGGCGATTACGTGCGAGCATCTCGATGAAGGGGCGAAACGTGGCAATGGCCGGATGGTCTTCGGGCACGTCGTTCAGTGCTTCGAGCACACCGGGCGGTGCGATTTCAGATTCGAGCGCCGTCGCTACGCGGTTGGCATCGAGTGTGCGTGAGTAACTGTTGAACACTTCGAGCGTCGGGGTCATCGGTATTCCGGTGGCCGCCAGCTCGGCGACCTGGCCATCGTCGAGCGGCTCTTTATAGACACCGTGGACCCACATGCTGCTTCCACCGGACGCGGCGTCGCGTGCGTCTTCGAAGGTTCCGATATGAGTAATCGTGCGTAGGCCGAGGTTTGATGCTTCCTCTGCAGCCGCTGCAATCTGTGCGGTGCTGATACGCGGCGTGCCCTCAGGTGCCGAATCGACGACGATCTTGACCACATCCGCGCCACTCGCATGAATGACCCGCGCCGCCTCGCGCGCGCCTTCGTCCGTGTCGACCTCGTGCGCAAGGCGTGGCACGACGTACCACGCGAGCCACCACGGCAGCAACGATTTGGCCATCGCGACGGGGTGCCCGCCTCTTGCGGTGATGATCCTGCCGGCGGTAAAGATCTGCGGACCGAGCTGTTCGCCGCTCTCGACGCGTTTTCGGCGTGAGACGGCGGCCTCTGCATCCGATTCACCAGGATCGAGAATCGTCGTCACGCCGCAATAGAGTAGCGATTGAAGGTTCGCGTCCGGATTAGGCAGCGTGAGCTGCCACGGAGGGTAGGGCGATGAGTCGAGATGTGCGTGTGCATCGATGAGCCCGGGCAGCAACGTGAGGCCCGTGCCGTCGATAACTTCCGCATCGGTCGGTGCTATGAGCGCACCACCGTCGGCGATGGAATCGATGATGCCATCGCGTATCAGAACGTCTTTGTTGCGATCGATCCGCGGGGCCTTTGCATCGAACACGTCGACGGTTTTGATCAGAATTGCGGCGGGCGCGTGGGCAGGGCGATGGACGAGCGGTGGGAGATCCTCGCTGCAACCTGACAGCAATAAGAGGGTACCTATCGCGGCGGCGATCATTGCAGTCGGGCTGACTGCCATGGCGCGATTGGAGGTTCCTGGTAGTTTTCTCATCGGTGCTACCTTAGCCGATCTTGCGCCTCTCAGCGATGAAGACCCGTGTCGATGTGCTTGTGTTGCGCTCGGGATCGACGAGCAGCCATCCCGGCGAGCGGCGAACTAGCGAATGGGCGAACGAGCGACTGGAAGCCGTTTTTAAGGTGTATCTCGCGTGGGTCTCAGGATGCAGTCCGGTGCCCACTCGACTGCGACATCAGTACAGTGCCGATAGCGCACTTACCTAGCCGCCATCAAGCTCCGCAAGAATCGTTTGCTTGAGCAGATCGAGTTCCTCCGGCGCAACCTCGGCGCCGTCGCCCTGTAGCATCAGCGTTGCGGCGAGTCCCGACAGCACCGACAGTGTGTAGTGCTGGATGAAGAACTCGCGGCGTCGTGTGGGGCGCGCGTCGGGGAACACGCTGATCCATACTTCGTTCCATGCGTCGTACATCTGTCCCTGCCACTGGGGGACGTCGCTCTCGTCGTTGCGGTCGTCACCGGCGTCGCGTCCTTGTACGTTCAGTAAGATCTCGAACGTCGTGCGGTAGTGGCGACTGCTGTAGTGCTGCCAGGCTTTGTCGACGAAGCTCGATACGCGCTCGTTGAGCGGTACGCCGTCGACCGGGGTTTCTGCGATGCGATCGGCGAAGTGGTTAAACGATGCTTCGAGTACCGCCGTCAGGATGCCGTCCTTGCCGCCGAAGTGGTGCTGGACGGCGCCCCAGGTCACGCCCGCGCGGGTACAGATTTCTTGGGCCGTGGTGCGGGCGAAGCCGCGTTCGGAGATCAGGTCGGTGACGGCGGCGATGATGCGCCCGCGTGTTTCGGCGGTGCGCTCGGCCTGCGTACGCCGCTTCTTCGGAGCCGTCGGCAGTTCGATGTGGGGTGCGCGGGGCATGGTCTGAAGCCTAGTTCCATTTTACATTGCATGCAATATGTAAATGCCCTAATCTGCTTCGGCGATGGTCGAGTACAACCCGTTTTCCTACGAGATCCACGAGGATCCGTACCCTACTTATAAGGTACTGCGTGACGATCAGCCGCTGTACCGCAACGACGAAGTCGGCTTCTGGGCGTTGTCGCGCTACGAAGACGTGCGCGCCGGGTTCAAGAACAGCGAACAGTTGTCGAATGCATGGGGCGTATCGTTGGAGCCGACGGCGCATCACCCCGATGCGAGACGTATGATGTCGTTCCTCGGTATGGATCCGCCGGAACACGACATCATGCGCGCGCTCGTTTCGCGCGGCTTCACGCCTCGGCGCGTGGTGGCCATGGAACCGCGCATACGCGAAATCGCCACTGAGCATATCGACCAGTTCATCGACAGCGGCAGTTGTGATTTCATTAAAGACTACGCGGGCAAGCTTCCGATGGATGTCATCAGCGAAATGATTGGCGTGCCTAAAGCCGACCGAGCCGCGTTGCGCTCCGATGCCGATTTGGTGGTGCATCGCGAGGACGGTATCTTCGACGTGCCACAGGCCGCGTCCGAAGCATCGATGCGTATCGCGGTCTATTTCGACGAACACATCGCGGCCAAGCGCGAAACGCCCGGCGACGATCTGACCACCGCGTTGCTCGAAGCGGATCTCGACGGCGAGAAGCTCAAGCACGACGATGTTCTGGCCTTCCTATTTCTGATGATCATCGCAGGCAACGAAACGACGACGAAGCTGTTGGGCAATGCCGTCTACTGGGCGGCGCGGAATCCTGAGCAGCGCCGCATGATCAACGAAGACCACGGATTGGTTGCGCGCTGGGTGGACGAAACCTTGCGCTACGACAATTCGACCCAAATGCTGGCCCGACGAGTAAGCGAGGATTTCGCGCTGCACGGACAGCATTTCAGCGTGGGCGACCGCGTGGTACTTCTCGTGGGGGCTGCGAATCGTGATGGGAGCGTGTTTCCTGATCCCGACAAATACGACATTATGCGCGACACGACGGATATGCTTTCGTTCGGCTACGCGACCCATTTCTGTCTCGGTGCGTCGCTCGCGCGGCTTGAAGGCCTAGTGGTGTTGGAAGAAGTGCTCAAGCGTTTTCCCGACTACGAGATAGACCACGACGCGATTGAGCGCGTGCATTCGATCAATGTCCGCGGCTTCGCCGCGCTACCGATGAGTTTTTAATATGGTTACTGCTTCCAACGACCCACGTATCGCTGTTGTGACCGGCGCGTCTTCCGGAATCGGTGCTGCCATCGCTACGGCACTGGGCGCGCTTGGCTGGAGTGTCGGACTGGGTGCGCGGCGTACCGACCGCCTCGAGCAGGTCGCTGAAATGGTTCGGGCGGGCGGCGGTACGCCCTTTGCGCACGCGCTAGACGTCACCGATATAATGTCTATCGACACATTTTTCGGCGCGGTCGAAAGCACATTAGGGACGGTCGACACGGTCGTCAACAACGCGGGAGTCGGTCTTCCTGCGACTTTGATCGACTCGAAGCCCGACGATCTTCGGCGTGAAGTCGACGTCAATCTACTCGGACCGATTTTCGTGTCACAAAGGGCCTTACAAAAGATGCCCGCGCTGGGGTACGGCGACATTGTGTTCGTGACCAGTCTGAATGCGGTAACGCCCCGACCGATGCAGACGGGGTACACGGCGTCGAAGGCCGGTATGGAAGGTGTCGCCAAGGTTCTGGCAATGGAACTAGAGGGAACCGGGATTCGTGCAACGATCGTGCGACCCGGTCCGACGATCACCGACTTCGCCGCCGAATGGCCCGAGGGGGTTCTCAAAGGGATTACCGAGTTGTGGGCAGGGTGGGGCCTGTGGCGCCACGATACCTTCTTGCCCCCGGAGGCGATCGCCGCAGCCGTTGTAACCGCCGTCACTGCGGCCGCAGGTGTGCATCTCGACGAGATCCAGATAAATCCTGTACCACCACCTGGGAGGGGACCGAATGGCTGATCTGGTCGAACTCAATCCTGAAATTAGAAATCTGATCGACGGTAAGCTCACCGATGCTACCGGCGGCAAAGCTTTCGACAACATTAATCCGGCCACTGAAGAGGTCATCGGTGTGTGCGCTGACGCGACTCCGGCCGACATGGACCGTGCGATCGGCGCCGCCCACCGAGCGTTTAGCGAAACCGACTGGTCGACCAATGCCGCGTTACGGCAGAAGTGTCTCACCCAACTCTACGAAGGGCTTTGCGAGGAGCGCGAACAGTTTCGCTCGATCGTTGTTGCCGAGGCGGGCTCGCCTCTGCTGCTCACCTACGCGGTCCAGTGCGATACCTATCTCGACGCGATGCCGTACTGGGCCGACCTGGCCGGTACCTACGACTACGAGACCGCCATGAGTGACATCACGTTCATGGGCATGAAGGCGTCGCGTGTCGCGCGCCGCGAGGCCGTCGGAGTCGTGGGCGCGATCACGCCGTGGAACTTCCCGTTCTATCTGAACCTCTGCAAGCTCGGTCCGTCGCTCGCGGCGGGCAATACCGTCGTGCTCAAGCCGCCGCCCGACACGCCGTGGTCGGCAACGCACATTGGCAAAATTATCGCCGAGAAAACCGATATTCCAGCCGGTGTCGTCAACATCGTTGCGTCATCCGATCACAAGTTGGGCGAGATGTTGTCGGTCGATCCGCGTGTCGATCTCGTGACGTTTACCGGCTCGACCGCGACCGGACGTCGCGTGATGGCGTGCGCTTCCGAGACGGTGAAAAAGGTGTTTCTTGAACTCGGCGGTAAGTCGGCGAACATCGTGCTCGACGACGCCGACTTCGAGTCGACCCTCGCCTTTGTCGGAACGATGTGTACGCACGGGGGCCAGGGCTGTGCGATTCCCACGCGACTGTTATTGCCCCGGTCGCGCTACGATGAGGGTTTGGAACTCGCCAAGGCCGCATTCGAGAGTCATACGTACGGTGATCCAACCGATCCCTCGATGCTGCAAGGACCGCAGATCAGCGAAAAGCAACGAGAACGCGTGCTCGGCTATATCGAGAGAGGCAAGGCCGACGGTGCGCGTCTTCTGACGGGCGGTGGCAAGCCCGCGCATTTGCCGAAGGGCTACTACGTGGAGCCGACCTTGTTCGCAGATGTTGATCCCGATGCGGTGATCGCGCAGGAAGAGATCTTTGGTCCGGTGCTTTGTGTCATTCCATTCGACGACGACGACCACGCCGTCGAGATTGCGAACAATTCCATGTACGGACTTTCGGGCGCTGTAAGTTCCGGTGATTCGGAACGCGCGATGGCGGTCGCTCGTCGTATCCGGACAGGCACGTTGTCGATCAACGGAGCGCAGTGGTTCGACGTCGATACGCACTTCGGTGGCTACCGCCAAAGCGGGGTAGGGCGCGAGAACGGACTGCTTGGTTTCGAGGAGTATCTCGAGGCCAAGGTCATCGCTTTTCCGGTCGCCAAGTAAGGACTAGTAAATCTCTACGCGGCCGCCTTCACCGAGTACGATGGGGCGGCCGCAGAGTTCTTCTTCCATGGCCAACTCGGCCAATGCCCGTTCCTCGCTACTGACGATCGTACGGCGGCCGTCGGGTAGGTTACAAATGAACACGGTCTTCTCCGGCCCTTCGCGGTTGAAGATCACGGTGTAC
>Ga0315336_1001153_pt1 | contig 55914 bp, 44 predicted proteins | sample ASW5metaG_FD_204512 | JGI IMG/M metagenome (GOLD analysis project Ga0315336, IMG submission 204512) | Ammonia-oxidizing marine archaeal communities from Monterey Bay, California, United States - ASW #5 | ecosystem: Environmental > Aquatic > Marine > Intertidal zone | place: USA: California...
GAAGTGCAATAGCTCGACTGGGAGTCCGTCGTTGCCGACCTTGCAGCGGGTGGCCCCGCCGTTGCATGAGAAAATGCCGCCGCCGGTGCTGTCCTGCGTCCGGAGGGCGGTGTTGGGCCAGGACGCGAGGAAGAGGGAGGACGAGCCCAACGCCTTTGTCGCGTCTCCACAGAAATACCACGCGGTCACATTGTTAACGGTGCAAACGGTTGGGTAAAAAGCAATGGCCACTTGACTTACCCCAAAGTTGTTAGTGCCGCCGCACGGACCGACAACCGGACATGGTGCTGCCACCACTGTCCCGGGAATCACAATGCCGCCTGCTACGGCCGCCATCAGTGCCAACGTTAAATATTTTAGTTTCATGACTCTCCTCGCCTCTAGGAACTTTAAGTATCGGTGGAGAAGTAGATGGTTTATGCGGCCGCTACGCTAGCCTATGCGCGCCGCAAATTCCCGCTCTTGCAGACACTAGGTGCTTTGCAATCCGTAGGTCAATGGCGCGTTTGGATAAAACCCGCGTCTAGCAATTTTTAGCGCAGATGGGGGAGTACGAAAAGCGTCTTATCCTGCGCGAAGCGCACGTGACCGTAGCGCAATTGCGCCAGACTATTCACCTCTTTTCTGATTGAGGTGAGTACTAAACCAGACAAGCCGACTGCGAACCCCTAACACGGGGTTCGCAGTCGCCAATCGCTCGATGCTAGCGCACCTTGCGTGCGCTAAACGTTCTCAGCCCTACTGCACGTTGCGTGCGATGAACCCGCCCAACTTGGACAGGATGTCTACGCTCGGAACGTCTTCCGAAGTCGTGACATCGTTGTGGGCCAAACCTTCGATGATGTGAACCTCGTAGCCGCCGTCGATGTCGCCATAGGTCGGGAACGATTCACTCGGGACCATCTCGTCGACGACGCGCACCTGGCCGGTACAGCTCGGCGAGGCACAGGTGCCGATGCTGTTCGCGAACGATAGGTAGTTCGCGCCAACCGGGGTCAGCCCATTGCTACCGCCGATGCAGATTACCGGGATGTCGATGTTGCCGGCCTGCGTGAGGTTGACGATGTCGCGACGCCCGAGCCCCGTCGAGAGCGCGGAGCTGTCGAGGCTAATCGACTGGCGACAGTCGCCATCATCCACACAGGCAGCGCCGACATTGCCTTTGGTACACACGAGCGCCGTGCACACGCCGGAAGCACTCGTAACGCCGAGGCCAGACGTCGCGAAGTACCAATCCGACGCGTTCGCATCACCCTCGAGGAACGTTCGCAGGAAGCGGTCCATCCTGACGACCTCCTGCTCTACGCCCCAGTGAGACGACCCTGTCGTCGGTGCCAGGCCGTTGTCGGGCGTCGCGGCAGGCGTCAACAGCGGGTCATAGATGTCGTACCAGCTAACCGGCGTCGACAGGCCGTTCACCGCACCGAGAGAGGTCGCTACCGCCGGTGAGAGCGTCACTCCCGCACCTTCGTCGTCGAGAAACTGTCCGGTTATGCCCGCCACCGTCGAGTCGGGAAGGAAACCAAGTAGCGCAAGACCGGAGACCAGATCCAAGGCGCTGGTATCCGGGCCGCTAAAGTCCACCTGCAAGATGCTCAATCCACTGTTTTCATCCGTCACGCCCTGGATCGCCTGAATGGCAGCCACAGCGCCGACCTCGGGGCCGATGCCGCCGATGGCCGAGTAGGCCGGGACAGGTGTGGTGCACACCGGCGGAACCTGCGCTACGCAATCCACGGCTTCGTTTGCGATCGTGCAAGGCGTCGTTCCGTCGACACAACGGGACGCGTTGTCGCGAACCGCGCCGTAGAGACCGCCGTCAAACTTAGCGATCATTCGGTTCATGCTGTCAGCGGTAAGCGGACTGGTGGCCGTCGAGCCGGCTCCGCCTTCGAACATGAGCAAGCCGCGTAGTTTTCCGTAACCAGGCTCGGCCGGGCCGACACCGGTGAGGTCGAAATCGGTGGATGCATAGCGCGCGGTGTAGCCCGTGCCCGCGCTGTGTCCGCCCATGAAGATGTTGCTGTTGCTCACGATCGTGTCTGCGTACTCGACGATGGCATCGAGATCTTGACTGGCAACCTGACTTGTCCATTGCGTCAAGAACGGAATGTCGCTCGAGCTGTTGTAGTAAACGGCACGGCGACCGACACCTGCTGCTGTGAGCGGATGCATCGCGAAGCCCATCTCGTCACCAAACGCGAAGTCAAGCGCGGCGGTTTCATCGCCCGCGTCGCGTGCTGCCGGCATGCCGGCAGTGTCTTCCAGCGCGTTCTCGCGGCGATGATAGGCCCACATTTCCAGAACCAGACCATGATCGGCGTAGATCTTGGGAATGAGATCTTCGATCATCGTGTAGTAATTGTTCGAATCGCCGCCGAAGCCGGCAATCACGATGAAGATCGCGTCTGGGGTTTGTTCCGGTCCCGTCATACGCCAGCGCGTAAACAGTCCGTTGTTCAGATTAAAGCTCGCACCACCAAACTGCTCGAGGAGTTTCGGGTTGGTAACCACCACGCCTGAAGTGCCCGGTGTGTTGGCCGGCTCGGCGACGCTCGCAACCGAGACCTTCTCGAAATCAATATTGATGCAGCTGTTGTCGCTCACGCCGTTGTCGTAGAGGTCGCAGTCAGTACCGAGACCGTCGTTCGCCGCCTTGGCAATCAGGCCGCAGGTTCTGCACGCCTCTTGGTTTTCGATGCACTCGTGCAGTTCTTCCTCATTGCCCGCCGCGCAGCCGGGAAACGCCACGGTGAGATCCACACCGCTGCATAGCTTATAGATCGAGCTGCGGATCTTGTCGTTCTTCTCGGCTACGAAGTCCAGAAGATCGCAGCTCTTCGCAACCTTGCCACCGCCGTCATCGGTAACACAGGCGGTGATGGCAGCCTGATCGGCGGCGCCGGCTTTCAGCGCCTTCTTCTTGCAGCCTGCATAGACCTTCACGCGCGTGTCGCGACATTTCTTCACCGCCTTCGCGACGCCCTGTTGGCATTTGGCAGTGTCGCCCACACCGCCACCAACGGGCAGCGCCGTAACGAGGTCGTCGCCGAACATGATCGAGAGCAACGCCTCGTCGCTCCACACGGTGATCTCATTGGAGATGCCGGCGCCACCGAAACCGAATTCGGGCTGGTTGTTGTGGCAGTCGTCGCCGTGCGCCGCTTCGGTGGCGGCCATCGCCTTGGCAACCTTGCCTTTGGGATCCGAGCCGAAACAGATCGTGCCGGCTTTACTCTTGGAGATGTCCTTCATGCACGAGCACATCACCTTACCGACGGCCTTCACCGTCTTGCCGAAATTCTTATCGACGCCGGTGGAACATTTCTGCTGCTCCTTCGTCTGAGCTGCGGCGAAGGCTGATGCCGGCACGCAGATCAATGCGAGCAGAGTGACGGCGGTCACGATGAGAGCAGATTTTGAGCTACGGTGATGGCGGCGGGTAGCGGAGCGGTCAGAGCGCATAGGGAGTCCTCCAAAGACAGGCTATTTCTAAGGAGTAGACCAGGTCGGCCGCTTTCTTACCAGAGAGAACGTCCGTGATCCTGCACGCGATCCGGATTCGACTCGCCATGACTTGCCACTGACGGATCGATAGGCCTCTGGTGAGCGTCGGACATGGGCGTCGCATCCGGGGGGGAGACGGCTGTCGACGCGCAAACTCCGGGCGGCTAGTCGCCAACCGTCGGTAGCACGATCTCGCAGAAATCATTGGCTTCGACGTGCAACGGCCGATTCGACTTCGCGTTGTAGTTCTCTTGCGCGATATGCGCGGTGAGCTCCACGATCTCTCTTTCGGAGAATACAGCCGCCAGTTTCGCGAAGAAGTCGTCGGGAACGTCAACCGGCGTCGCGCTCACGCGATCGGCATACTCCAGCGCGAGCTGCTCACGCTCGCTGAGCGCCGACGCATCGGTGATCTCCAAGGCTGCTTCGATCTGCGCGCGGCCCAGTCCTTCGTCACCGCCAACGGCGGCGTGAATATCCATTCAAAAAGGGCAGCCGTTGCGCGCGGCCGCACGAATCTTGACGAGTTCGCGTATGTCGTTGCCGACGGCGGTCTTGCCGGTGCCCATGATGGCGTTCGCGATGAAGTTCGCGACCATCGTGCGCGTCGAATGGGCTTGCACCTTGAGGGGATTGATATTCTTGCCGACGTTCATCTTGAGCAAGAATTGCAAAATTTGCGCGACGATCCCTGCGTCGCGGCCCTCGAGGGAACGCACACGTGTCATGATTTCACCTCCTCGATCTCCCGAACCGGCAACTCTTGAGGACGCAGCTTGAGTGGATCGGCGATACGCCCGATCATCTCTCCACGGTTTTCATCATAGGAAAAGCAGGTATTGGCCATACCCGGAATCGTTGCGAGCACGGCCGCGTGGCGCTTGGCCGGATCGTCTTCACGCTCGCGCTGCTGTTTCGGGATCTTCGAGAAGAAGACGACGAAGTGCAGCTGATAGGCCGCCTGAGCGATCTCAACGACGAGTTCCGAGACACGGTGGCAGCCCGTGTGGCCACCGACCTTCTTACGCGCTTCGACGGTAAACCCGCGCCCGACCTTCATCCCTACAAGCCCCTCGATATTGGGATGCGTCATGGCGCAAACGTTCGTGAAGGGACCGTTGCGCACTTCCGAGCGCGCCGCGACGATCTCGAGGCTTGGGTGGAGAATCTCTACCTCGGCGTGCACGTCATGCACCTCGTCGCGCAAGAATGCTTCAATCAAGTATCGGTCGCCTCCGAGAGGGTAGATATTGGTGTCCTTGGTACGGTGATATATCGCAGTCACTTCCGTCATGGCGGTATCGTAGCCGGGAATCGGGTGCGGGCAAAAGTGAACAAGCCCGCCTCGCGTTTTCCATACTTACGCGCGCACCCTAAGGTCGCCGGGCGTGCTCCCACACGCCGCCGACACCCCCAGGCCGATCAGATCGCACGATGACAGTCTTTAACCGTTTCATCGTTGGACACCCTTGGGTGGTCATTGTTGCTTTCGCGCTGGCCACCTCCGCGTTTGCCGTACGCCTGCCGCAGATCAACATCGACTTCGACGTCGATGCCATGTTTCCGCAAGACCACCCGGAGATCGCCTATAAAAAGTGGGCGCTGGAGTTCTTCGCCATCGATGAACCGGCAATCGTCGTCATCGTCAACGACGGGCCCAACGGTATCTTCACGCCCGAGACGCTCGCGCTCGTATCGCATCTGTCGGACGCGATGAGCGTGATGGAGGGCGTCGACGGCGACGACGTCATCAGCCTCAGCGAAGTCGACAACATCACGGCCAAAGACGATTCACTCAGCGTGGAGCCGTTCTTCGAGCAACCTCCAACCACACAAGAACAAGCCGACCTGATTCGCCGCGCCGTCTTCGCGAACCCAATGATGGTCGGCAACATTGTCAGTGCAGACGGGGGGGCGACCATCGTAGGGGCAGAGACCCTGTCCGGCTCGGACAAGACCGCCATTCACGCCGCGCTCATAGACATCGCAACGGCTGCGCCGCATGGCGATTCACGTATCGAGATCGCCGGACGTCCCGTCGTCGAAAGCGAAATGGCCCGGATCTCTCTATACGAAATCCCTAACGTGATGGGATTCGTGATCGCCGTCGCCGCCGCCGCGCTGGCGCTTTCACTGCATAGCGTCCGGGGCGTACTGCTTCCCTTGCTCGTCGTGCTGACATCAATCGTCTGGACGATGGGACTAATGGCGTGGACGGGGGCCGTGTTCTCGGCGATAAATTCGCCGCTGCCCATGATGCTAATACCGATCGGAATCGCCGACGGTATTCATGTTATCCACCACTATTTTCATACCGTCGCCAAGCAACCGAATCGTACCAACGCAGAATCGGTCTTCGACACCATGCAGGGCATGTTCACTGCGGTGGTCATGACCTCGCTGACCACCGCCGCCGGTCTCGGAGCTCTCGCCACGTCGGCAATATCGACGAATCGCAACTTCGGCATGTTCGCCGCGTTCGGAACTTTGGCCGCCATGATCTTCTCGCTGACCGTGCTACCCGCCATCCTAGTGGTCTTGCCGCGACCACGACGCGGACTCGCGCGCTCGGTTGATAGCACGACGACCGAACCCGGCCCGATGCAACGTGCCGTAGAACGAATCGCAGCTCTCGCCACCGAGCGCCCACAGCGTATCGTAATGGCCACGCTTGCCGCTCTCGTAGTCGTGATTGCCGGTCTGCCGCGGCTCACGACCGACGGCTCGGTGCTCAAGAACTTCCCCCGCGACAACACGGTACGAAAGGCGGACAGCATTCTGGCGAAACACTTCAGCGGTTCGCTCCCTCTTGAAATCGTCCTCGACGGAGAAGAAATAAACGCATGGAAGGTCCCGGAGAACCTGCGCGCGATGGCGGCCTTCCAAGAGACGCTCGAAGCGATCGACGGGGTAGGGGCCTCGCGCTCGATCGCCGACTATGTGCGCCGCATGAACGCGGTGATGAACCCGGAAGACCCCGATGCCGACCGTATTCCGAAAACACAGGAACTCGTCGCGCAGTATCTCCTTCTCTATTCGATCTCTGGGGAACCCGACGACTTCGATGACGTCATCGACTACGACTATGCCATTGCGAACATCCGCGCTCAGGTCGATAGCGATCACTCGCCCGACCTCGCCTATATCCTCGGCGAAATCGACAAGGCGGAGAAGCAACACTTGGCCCCTCTAGGCCTATCGGTGCACGCTTCAGGCTCTGCTCGCGAGATTTACGAGTTCATCGACCTCATCCTCACAAGCCAAATTTCGAGCCTCGCGCTTGCACTATTTCTCGTATGGCTGATGGCATCTGTGATGCTACGTTCCGTCGTCGGCGGCTTGCTGACCAGTATGCCGGTCGTCTTAGCGACGTTCGCGACTCTCGGCGGGTTGGGCTGGGTCGGCGAACCCCTCGGCGTGACGACGGCGATCATGTCCGCTATCGCGATCGGTGTCGGGGTGGACTACGCCGTACACTTCGTGGTGCGGTACCGCGAGTGTCGCTGGTCGGGAATGGCAACTCCCGAGGCAATGCGCGTGACGCTGAACAGCTCCGGGGTCGCGATCTTCTACAACGCCGTCGTGGTAGTCGCCGGCTTTCTTGCCATGGCGACCTCCGAGTTCCTACCGCCGCGCGCTATGGGCCTGTTGGTCGCGTGGAACATGGTGATCTGTTTCGTCGCCACCATCACAACGTTGGCGGCGCTACTAGCCTGGCTCAACCCCCCATTCCTGAAGAAGTCCGTATGAATCTTGCGCCTGCTCACCGCCGCTACCTGCTACTCGACCAAGGTGTCGCATCGTTCATCTACTGACGGCTTAGACTTGCTTCATTGTGACGCGCCTGACCGCAGCTCGCAGGCCCATCTAGGGGGTTTCGCCCACTTAAAGGCACTTTAGTCTTGACGCAACGGCCTCCGCATTCGATTCTATCTTCTTTGTCTATGCTGCAACCCTTTCTGGAGGTCTTCCGAATGAGCGTTTTCCACGCTAGCCGATATTTCGTATTCGCCCTGCTGTTTGTCGTCGTCCAGGCGGGCGCTCCAGTCCAGGCCCAGCTTCAAACCAAAGAGCAGCAGAAGTGCTCGACCGCTATCGATAAGGGCTTCACGAAGGCCGTCAAAGCGGTCGGAAAAGAGATGTCCTCGTGCATCAAAGACATCGCCAAATCGAAGGCAAGTGCTGCCGGTTGTTTCCGCAACGACCGCAAAGGGAAAATTACGAAGACATTGATAAAGACCGAAGCAACGCATTCGGACGCCTGCACTAACAGCCTTCCCGATTTCGGTTTCAGAGGTGCCGGTCCCGCCAACTTGAAAGCGCTCGGCACCGATGAGGCATTGCTCGATGCATTGTTCGGCGACGATCTCTCAGCAGCGCTTCCCACCGGCGCACCCGACGCCGCGCTTTCGAAGTGCCAACAGGGCGTGGCCAAGGCGCTCCAGAAGTGCCACGACACGCGCACGAAGACGTTCTCGAAGTGCAAGAAGGGCGCTCTGAAAGACGGCGCAACCGCGCAGGCCGCCATCACGGTGTGCGTCACCGAGGATGCCGCCGGTAAGATCGCTAAGACCTGCGATCTCAACAGCGGCGGCAAGACAGACAAAATTCGCGGCACGATCGCCAAGTCCTGCGGTGGTGTCGATCTCGCAGCGGCATTCCCAGGCTGCGCTACCGGCGACGCCGAAACCCTGCACGGCTGCCTCGTCGCCAAGGAAGCCTGCGCGGCGTGCGGCGCCATGGCGGACGTCGTCGACGATCTGCTGGGCACCGACTGTGACGCCTACGACAACGGCGCCAGCGACAACAGCTGCATCGTGCTGGGCTGGGAGAACGTCTTGCTCCCCAACGGCGTCGAGCCGGCCGAAACCCCCGGCACATCCGGCGTCGTCGTGACCAACGTGAAACTCATCGACCAGTTCGGCGGCGCGAGCTTCAGCCTGAACAACTCGGTGTACACGCGCTTTCGCGCGGCCGGCCCGGCGCAGACCCCGGATGCGATCCTCATCTTCAATGCCGGTTTCGGCGGCGACACGAACAACGCGCGATCGCTGATCGAAGACCTCATCCCCAAGATCTACGCCGATCACGGTTTGCTGATCGAGGTGTGGGGATACCACCGCCGCTCCAATCAGCTCGAGGACCGCGAAGGCCTGTTGATCGCGTTTGCAGCCGGCGACGAAGACATGGGGGTGGACTGGTACTACGGAGACGACATGGGCTTCACCTTGAGCCCGGGCCTGGTGGCGGGCCCCAATCGCCGCGCCATATTCTACAACACCACCGATGACGTCCCGTTCTTGGCGAACTGGACGGTGCAAGTCGCAAGTCGTGACCTAGACGAAATCGTCGACGCGGCGCACGCGGTGGTGAGCAACGGCAACGTCTTCATGGCGGGGCACTCGGCCGGCACAGGCTTCACCGCCCGTTATGCCTCCACGGACTTCGACCTTACCGGTGGCGGCCCGGCCGAACCCGGTTACGGAAAACTGCGCGGCCTGGTCTTGTTTGAGGGGGGCGGCGGCTCGACACTCGGCGATCCACTGACCTCCGACAGCGTCGACCGGATCATCGCGAAGGCCGATGGCGGCTTGTTCGGCGCCGTGCGAGACAACGCCCCGCGATGTGTGGATGGCACAACGCCGTGCACGATCGATACGGAAGTAGTTGACTGTAACGGCCAGGTCCCGCCGGTCTGCACCGAGCCTACGCCGTCGTACACGAGCTTCTTCGGCCCGGGGCTGCTGGCAGCCGGGGAACTCGCGCCGATTCAGGCAATCACAGATGCCAACACCGGCATCAACAAACTGATGGAAGACACGGCCGGCCCTGGTACCGCCCCGGTGGATATAGTTCCCGATCTGGCGGCCCTGCTAATACTGCCGGATTCCACAACGGCAGCCACGCTCGGTCAGTTCGTCGACGATGACGAGATCGCCGCATTGCTCAATCCCGCACTCGCGAACAGCGCCGGCAAGCTCGCCACGACCGGCGACCCCGTCGCCTGGCTCGACATCGATGATCTTCTGCCGCCCGCAGCAACGCCCGATAACGGACCAGCGCCTACAACGTTACCGGCAGGGAATTGGGGCCAAGAAAAAGAAGTCGTTCGCATGGACCGCCTCATCAACACGTTCGCATACGCAGACTCCAACGCGACCGACTGGTACTACGAGGGCTCGGGCTACAGCGTTACGAGTTCCCCCGGGCGCTGCGCCGCTACGATTTGCACGGTCGGTAACGTCGGCGCAACCTGCGCAACCAACGGTGACTGCGCACAGTCGGTCGGGCTGGACTCGAGCGCCGTATCGGCCGGAGCGTCGCGACGCGACATCGTCAACATGGTCGAAGCCGGCAACATCGACATTCCCGTCATCTGTTTCGGCGGCAGTAATGGATTGACCCCGGTCGGTGCCAGCTACTTGAACTTCGCCAAAAGCATCGGGACCTGTGCATCTCCAAGCTGCACCGGGGAGGTGCGCGTCGTCGATGAGCTGCTGCCGAACGAAGCGTTCCCAACCTTTGGCGACATCGACGGCGGCTACGAGGTGTATATCCGCGAAGGTCTCGCACACGTGGATGTCATCTCCGGCGAAGATACGCCCGATGTAAATGTACTCGACCCGCTCGGTGCGTTCATCGCGCGCAACGTGCAATAGCGGTCAGCAGATAGACAGCCGACACGCGGCGCGCGAGGATGTGTGTGTCTTCGGGCTCGACGCCATCACGGTACGAACTAAAGTAGGCCGGATCGGCACGACCGGCAGCAACATTGCTAAACCGCTTGTAGGCCAGCCGGAACAGGACGGCAGCGGTCAACGCAACGAGAGCAAATACGGGGTAGAGCAGCTGCAAACGAACCTCCTCGAGAACGGGCGGTTGCAATGCTATGCCTGCGCAGGCCTGGACAGAAACCGCCGAGAAGCGAGAAGGTACAAAGGAAAAGGGCGCTGGAGTGAAGATAGCTGCCTCGTCCCTCGTCGGCAGCTTCCAACACATGCAGGTGACGTATACACACCAAGCGTGACAGCCCCACGCGAATACGACCCATACTCTTACGAAATCGACGACGATCCGTATCCAACCTATCGCTGGATGCGCGATGAGGCACCGGCCTATTACAACGAACGGCTGGATTTCTACGCGCTCACACGCTTCGACGACAACCTAGCAGCGTTCATCGACGCCGAGACCTACAGCTCGTTTCACAGCACGAGTCTCGAGTTCATGGACGGCCCCAAGCCCGATTCCGGCTTGATGATCTGGATGGACCCGCCCGAGCACAACCGCTATCGCGCGCTCGTAAGCAAGGCATTCACACCGCGCCAGATCGGCAAGATCGAACAGAGCGTACACGACGTGGCTGTTGGCCACCTCGAAACGCTTGTCGACCGCGACCGATTCGACATCGTCGAGGAGTTCACGTCGCGCCTGCCGATGGACGTCATCAGTTCGCTGTTGGGAATCCCGCCCTCCGAGCGGCGCTGGCTCCAAGAGCGTTCCAATACGATGCTGCACCGCGACCCCGGCAACCCCATGCCGCGCGAAGACGCACTCGAGGCCCAAACCGAAGTGCACGACTTCATCCACGAGCAGATGAACGAACGGCGCACCCAGCCGCGCGACGACCTGATGACCCGGCTGGTCGAGGTCGAACTCACCGAGGAAGACGGCCGGCGCGTGAACCTACGTGACCACGACGTGAAGATGTTCATCATCTTGCTCGCCACGGCCGGCAACGAAACCGTCACCAAGCTACTGGCCGCGATGTATCTCGACCTGTGGCGCTTTCCGGGTGAGCGCGCTCGCTTACTCGACGATCCGTCGTTGGTGGAAAACGCCGTCGAAGAGGGGCTCCGCTTCGAAACCCCATCGCAATACCAGGGCAGGGTAACAACACGCTCCGTAGAGCTGCACGGTAAAACAATCCCCACGGGCGCTCGCATCTTGCTGATCAACGCAGCCGCCAACCGCGATGAACGCAAGTTTCCGGACCCCGATCGCTTCGACGTCGGCCGTGAGATCGATCTTCATCTGGCATTAGGTTATGGCCGCCACTCCTGTCTGGGCGCGTTTCTCGCGCGCATGGAATCGCGTATCGGCATCGAAGAACTCCTCAAACGATTCCCCGACTACCGCATTCCTGAGGACGGCATCGAACGTATGCACTCGAGCAACGTGCGCGGGCTCGCGGGGCTCACCATGGAGGTCGGCTAACCGTGTTTCTCTTGCGCTTCGATATGCGAGCGGCCGAAGGACCAGCCGCTCGTCCGGACCTCTACAAGACCGCCGTCGAGATGTCGGCCTGGGGCGAGGAAAACGGCTGCCTAGCCGTCGTTCTCTCTGAGCATCACCGCTCGCCCGACGGCTACATCCCCTCGCCGTTAATTCTCGCCTCAGCAATCGCCGCGCGCACCAAATCGCTGTCGATTCAAATCGCAGCTCTGCTGCCCATCCTTCACGAGCCCATCCGTCTGGCCGAAGACATCGCCGTGCTCGACATCATGAGTGAAGGACGTGTGTCCTACGTGATGGGACTCGGCTACCGCCCCGAAGAATTCGACATGTTCGGCGTACCCATGAAAGGACGCGGCAAGCGCATGGAGAAACAGCTACAAGCCATCAAGCAAGCGCTCAAAGGGGAGCCCTTCGAATACGAAGGCCGCAACGTCCATCTCACCCCATCGCCGTTCACACCCGGCGGCCCCCTCATGTACATGGGCGGCAGCACGTCAGCCGCCGCGCGCCGAGCCGCCCGCTGCGACATGGGCCTATACGCCCAGTACTACGACACCGCACTCGAACAAACGTATCGTGATGAGTGCGCACGCCTAGGCATCAAACCAAAGGACTGCATGATCCCGCCGGCAGGCGTCGTAACATCCGCCTTCGTCGCCGAAGACCCCGACCACGCCTGGGCCGAAATCGGAGACCGACTGCTCCACGACGCACGAATCTACGCCGAGTGGCTAGGCGACAGCCCCTCAGCATCAAAAGCAACGGCAACAACCGTCAAAGAACTCCGTGCCAACCCCGGGCCCTACCAAATCTTCTCAGTAGAAGAAGCCATCACCTACACAAAGAAGAACGGCATCCTAGTAACCCAACCCCTCTGCGGCGGAATCCCCCCAGAAACCGCCTGGAAAAGCCTTGAGTTAATCAAAGACAAGGTGCTCCCCGCCATCTCCTAAAAACCAAAACCAGAGAAACGGAGCCGGATCGGCGCCACCGAAGCGAGTCCTTTACTTATCAAACTCAGGGATAACGTACTTACCCATGAGCTCAATCGTCTCCATAACCGCCTCATGCGAAACCTTGTAAGGATTAACAAGACACAGCAGGTGGTCGGCACCAGTAGCCTGGTAATGCCGCAAGTGCTCAACAACCTCGTCGGGATCCCCCACGATGCACCCGTGCGTCTCGTTGAGATATTCGAACGTCAATTGTTTGTGCAGATCCTGCGCAACCAGATCTTTGATCTCGCCGAGCCAGTCGTAATCGCCAAACCCCTTCCGCTCGGCCTCGAGCCAGCGCGGTAGGCTGGCAATGATCTCGGCACCGTACTTGCCGTACCACTCGAAGGACTCGCGCGACGCCGCGTAGGAAGCTTCCTTCGTCTTCATGCAGTTGACCATCGCGAAAATGGTCGCGTGGTTGTGTAGATACGCCCCGTAGGGCTCCTTGCAGACGGCTATGCCTTCTCGATACAGATCGATCTTCTTCTTGATCTCTTCGGGCGGCGTCCCTACCGCGAACGAGAGCAGACCGATCCCCATCTCACCGACTTCACGATGCATCGCAGGGCTTCCCGTTGCCGCATGAATCGGCGGGTGCGGCGACTGGATCGGCTTCGGCAGAACGCGCCGTTTGGGCATCGACCAATGCTTGCCCTCGAACTCGTACTCGTCGTTAGTCCAGCACCCGATGATGTGGCGCAGCGCCTCGCGCCACATCTCGCGCGTGTCGGTCGGCTCGATCCCGAAGCCTTCAATCTCGGCTCGAGAGGCAGAGCGGCCTGTACCGAACTCCACACGGCCGTTGCTTATGATATCGAGCACGGCTGCAGATTCGGCCGAACGAACAGGATGGTTGTAGGGCTTGGGTAGAAGCCGCACCCCGTAACCGATACGCAGATTCTCCGTACGCGCCGCAACCGCACCGTAGAGCACCTCTGGGTTGGAGCAGTGAGAAAACTCTTCAAGAAAGTGATGTTCAACCGTCCAGAACCCGTGCCAACCCAACTTGTCGGCAAACACCGCTTGTTCGAGCGTGTTGTGGTACGCACGGTATTCGCTCTTGGCATCCCAGGGGCGGGCGACGGGGATCTCGTAGAATAGGCTGAACTTCATCGGGGCGGACTCCTTCTCCGGTTTCGGATCTCGGATAGCCGATTGTGCCTGATCGATGGGGAACTTACAGCGGTGAGCAATATGACACTCGACTGTACTCAGTCGTGTCTAGTCTTCCAGACCGAACGTCGAGTCGACCAGCGTATTGCCGATGCCTAGTGCCGAGGTACCGAGGCAAGCCGTGTCTGGCATAGCATCGAAGCGGCAGCCGGCGAGCCCCGTCGTATCCGAACACTTGTCGATCACCGCATCAACGCGCGACTGAGCCTTGGTGATCTTCGCAGAGCCGTCTAACGCGCAGTCGACAGGCGAGATCGCGATAACGTTCTCCGCCTCGCAGCGTCCGAGTGTCTTTTGCACCGACCCAATCGCCTTGCGCATGCCACCGAGAACTTTCTTCTGACAGACCTCCGCAGCCAGCGAACCGGCCGTGTTGCCCGGAAGATCCGGCGGTGCCGTGCCGAGTCCGTCCGTCAGCGCCGCCGCCATAGCGGCCTCTTGCTGACAGATCAGACAGTCGGCCATCGAATCGATCGTAGTCAGCGCGATCGAATCGCACGGAGCTGCGCAGGTATCGGGCTGATCCAGCAAAGACGCCGTCAACCCTTGGCTGTTACAGACTTTGTCTTTCGCGCCACCGATGCGCGAGCGGAAGCGATCGGCTCCCTTGAGGATTTTCGCGTCGCGGGTGCCGGTATCACAGGCCTGGCCGGCCACTTCATCAAGGTAGCAGGCGTTCCATTCCTTGAGGTGCCCCCTTACGTATTTTTCGTACTGCTTCTGCACCTCGCTAAGACATGCAAATCGCTCTTCGACGGGAGCCAAGGTTTTCTCAAAACCAAGCGAACTCGCATTCACCAAAACGCTGGGCTCGTCGGGATCGTCGGACTGAACATCAAGCGTTGCGAGGTGAACCCCGGCAGTCGTCGGCGCATAGACGATATCGACGATCACGCTGGCCCCCACTGGAATGGCGAAGGGCGCCGTGGGGCCCGAAATCGTATAGCTCGGGTCCGCTCCAGGTGTATAGGCAACCGACGATACGTTGACGACATTGGTGCTGCCGTTGTTGAAGACTTCGACCGGCATGATCTCTATGTCACCGATCGCGACGAACTCACCAACCGTATTCGTGCTCAACCGAATGTCGTGGGGGATCAAACAGGTCGCGACCAACGGCTCGCAATAGGTGTGATAGACGAGCGGCGGATTGAGAGCCTCGTAGTAGTTTACACACGAGAAGCCCGGCAGCGTATCGTGGATCATGATTTCGTCACCGTTTGTAAACGTATCGCCGTCGGCGTCCATCAGCTCTACATCGATGAGCGACTGCGTGATCGTCTTGCCGATGTAGAGTTGCTGCTCGACCAGAGTGCCGAAGGGGTTGCGAATCCCGGTGCCTTCGAAATTAACGTGACAAACGCCACAGGTGTCGAGATGCCCGTTGGGTAAGATCCCATAGTAGCTCGTGAACGTGTCAAAATACGTCGGCCTGGCTTCTGCTCGCTCGGCACCGCCCAGCGCAAACGCAGCTAGACTCAGCACACAAACCAACAACCTTTTCTCTAGCCCTCTCACGGATAGGCCACTCCCGTAAAGTCGTCGACTACGTCAGCGATCGCCGCTTCGACGCAGGTCTGGGTCCCACCCACCGTACCGCTTACGGCGCAGCCGGCCAGGCCGGTGAAATCGCTACATTTCGCGATACGCTTGTTCGCCTTCGCAACGGCCTTCGCAATGCGACCGTCGGAGTCTGCCGCGCAGTCCAGCGCAGGGCTGTTCTTGCCACTGGCGTTGCGATCTTCGCAACGTGCAAGCGCCTTGTTCCAACCGGCCGCCAGGCCAACGGCTGCTTTGCCGATGCCTTCCTGACATCGGCCGGCATCCCCTACGGGCGCCGTACCGGGCAGGGCAGGGGGTGAGAAACCATAAGCCGCTTCGAGTGCCGCCCCATACAACGCATCGGTTATGCAGAGAGAACACGTCGCGATCTCAGGAAAGTTGAAGATCGTCAGTTCTGCGCAGGTTCCCGTACAGACCGGGCCGTGCCCAAGAGTGATCGGCGTAAGACTGGCAGCGCTACATCGCTTGTCCTTCACGCCGCCGACGCGCTCAGTAAGCCCGGCTGCCGCATCGGCGATAGCGAGGTCGCGACCGGCACTATCGCAGGTCAAGCCGTCGGCTTCCTTCTGATAACAGCGCGCCCATTCTTTCGCGTATTTCTTGGCATATTTGGCGTGCGACTTGCCGAGCGATTTCTTGCACGAGGCGACCACGGAGACGTCGTCTTCGTAGAAGCCGTTTGCCATCACTACCGGTTCCGATTTACCGTTCTGATCCCAGAGATCGAACATGATCGGACCTGCGGAGTTCGTCACGTTCTCATCGTTGAGGAACTCGACGTACTCCTTCGAGGCAGTCTGATAGTAAAGCGTTACCTCAGCTTGCACGGCCGAGACGCCGACGGGATAGACAACATCGTCCCAGTACTGACCGTCCGCGTAGGCTTGACCGACAGGCTCGCCGTTGAACGCCTCGTAGGCGGCGTTCGTGAAACCGCGCGGCGGGATGCGGTTGTCGAACTCGATCGTGTCGTTGAGCGTGAGGTGGTGGCTGGGGCCCGACATCATGCCGAGCGTCAGCGCCAAGCCCGGGCTGATCCCCTGAACCGTCTCCCACACATGCAGATCGGGGTCGTAATCGGGATCAATCATCGCGGCGCCGTAACCGACGATCTCGGCGATAGCGAACTGGTACCGGCCCGATTCGTAGACCACGTTGCGGTCGGCATCGAACGCACGCACGTGAAGCCACATGCGTCGGCCTTCCGGGTAGCCCGTCGGAAGCTTGTGGCCGGTCTCGTTCGTGACCGACACCGTCAGGTTGCCGCCTGTGAGATCAAGCGCGATGCTTGCCGACTTGCGCAGGAACTCGGTCGCGATATCGACGGTTTCAAGCAGCAGAGCAGCATCGACCTCCGCGCCGAACACCGGATGTAACGGCAGCACCTTCGGAATGAATGTATTGGCCCCGCGGAACTGATGCAGAGGCAGATTGGTACGATCAGCGCCGAACTCCGCATCTTTGCCCGAGACGTCGGGCATGTGGCAGTCCTGACACGAAGACACGGTGTCTTTGTTGAGACCGAACTGCGGCGCGAACACACCGGTCGTGGCGTACTCGCTGTTGAGCCACTCCGAGTAAGTCGTCTGTTCCGGGAATCCTTTGGTGACGTCGGGGCTCGGTGTGCCCAGCGTGTTGAGGAGATAGGAATCCGACATCGGATCGTACGTAAACACCGGATTGAATACGTTGTGACAGGTGCCGCACAGCTCTGAAGTCTCGTGAAAGGGCGACTCCAATGTCGTAGCGTCTGGAATATGCGGATCCTCGCCGATATCGGCGATGATATCGAAAGGTCCGCGTCGGCGATCGAGCGGATCGATCACCATCATAGCGTTGCCGGGCGCCGGCACGGGCGCGGTCAAAGCGGCAAGGATGGCTGCATCTTCCGGCGGGTTGCCCACATTGGCGACGGGGTCGACGAGACGGTGACAGACACCGCATTGCACCCCGTGTCGATCGTCGGCCGTCATGGCGGTGCCGCTCTCGGGAACGCTACGCCCTTCGAGCCAGCCCTTGGGCAAATGGCATCGCAAGCAGGTCTCACCCGAGAACAGCGCATCTTGCTGCGCGATCGCTTGCGCGGCCCACATAAGCGGATCGCGCCCGGATTGGGCCATCATCGATCCGGCCCAGTTACGGAACGGCTCGACTTCCGGCGAGCCGTAGTCGCTATGACAGGGCTCGCAGGTCTCGGGCGTGGCAATGAGATCGGTGAGCGAGAGCGGCTGTGTCCCCGGAGCTTCGAAGTCGTCGCGCGTGGTCATCAGTTGACCATTGGCGACAGTACCCGCCAGTAAAAAGACGGTCGCCGAGAGCGCGCTAAACACTCTCGGCGACCGCAGTCTCTTAAACAGAGAATGCATCTACTCTTTCATCCCTCTGCGGTGGTCTTCACCGCTAATCAAGCAGTACATCTCTGCGCTTACTCCAGTTGCTACCTAAGGGCAGACCTCACCCTCCGTGGGTCCCAGGACGTAGGCCACGCCGGAGGGCTCGTTCGCATCGAATTCGTTGCATGTGTTCACCACCGGAACGAGCGGAACTAGGTTCTGTTGGTTAAACACCGCCGCAAGCGTGATGCCGAAACCGATGTCCGGATCCGGAATCGTGCCGTTCGTATCGAGACCGGTGTTCCGGCCGATCACGTTATCAATGCACACGTCGCCCTGCTCACCCGGAGCCAACGGCCACGGATCACCTGCGAAGACGTTAACACCAGCCTGATCAATCAGCACTACACCCATCGCCTGGTTGCCGGCGACGTGGTTATAGCTAAGCGTACTGTTGGTCGGCGAAATAAACAGGATGCCCGTGCCCTGCGGGATGTTTTGCACAAAGCCACTCGGCGCGAAGTTCGGCGTGTTGTTGTCGACGATGTAGTTGTGGAAGACGTTGCCGTTATCGTTAGAACGCGGCAACAGCGTCGAGTCCAAGAACACCAGCATACCGCCCGTGTTATTGTGCGAGTAGTTGTTGTACGTTTCGGCGTTGTCGCAGTTCTCGATCTCTATACCGGCAACATTGTCGTACGCGACGTTGTAGCGCGTGACGATATTCGTCGACTTGCCGACGTAGAGCGCAGCGTCGTCACAATTGAAGACTTCGTTGAGTTCTACGATAACACCGTCCATGAAGGCCGGGAAGATGATGTAACGCGAGTTGATCTGGCCGTCGGCCACGATGTCGCGGAACGTCACGTTGTTCGAGAAGTCGACCTCACTAACGCCCGTGATAAAGATGCCGTCCTGATCCCAATTGTTGGGCTGTAGGCTCTGGAAGACGAGATCGTCGACACCAACCGCCTGGAAGCCACGGTTCGTACCGGAACCACCGCCCGGCTCAATGATCGGCCGTTCATCCGTCGCACCGCCACAACCAACGAACGCGAGATCGTCCGTAGTGATGGTGACTTCTTCGTTGTAGCCGCCCGTGGGAATGAGAATCTTGTCGCCCGGTGAGGCCGCATCGTGGGCCGCCTGGATTGTGCTCGTCACCTGGGTGCCCGTCTCAGCGTATTGCGCAGTGAGGATGGCGTTGACTTCCGCCCAGACGGTATCCGCGCCATCGCAAACCAAGCACTCTTTGAGGTCTTCGACGGTAGCGGCGTACGGGCAGGCGTGCAGACGCGGCAGGTAGCCGAACGGCCCCTCTGCGCCTACGGTACAGTCCTTATCCATCGCGGCGACTGCCTTGAGAATCGTCTTCTCGATCTTGCCGGCGGTCTTCGGCTCGGTGGGAGCAACGTAGGCACCGGCAGCGTACGAAGGGGCACACACCGGACCAACGTCACCGACCGCTCCTGCCTTGGCTTGCAGGTCGACGCACTTGTTGATCGTCTTGAGGATCTTAGGCACATACTTGCCCGTCTGTTTGTTGAGAGCATCGGCGCAGCCTTCGAGGTTGCTATTGAGGCCGCCCGCGGCCGAGAAGCCGTCGGTAATGCCGTTGAGCTTTGCCAGAATCAAGCTCGCAGAAACGTTGTTCTGCGACAGCAGGCAGCTGGCGACTTCGGTGCCGGTGAAGCCCGAGGAATAAGTCGTCCCCGGAAGCGCGGCCAACTCAGTGGCGCCGCAGGACTTGGCGATCTTGTCGCGGCCCTTGATGGCAGCCTTTTGAATCTTATCGAGATCCTTGGCCGAGGGGCAGGCACCCACCACTCTGTCGCTCAGGCACTTGCCCATCGACTTGAGTTTGGTCTGAACGAACTTGCCAGAGGACTTCGTGATGGCCGACAGACACTTGGCAGCAGCTTTATCCGCGGTGCCGTCAGGCACGTTGATGGTCGGTGGCGCGGAATCTCCGCAAACCTGAGTGACCTGGGCCTGGGCGACTACAGGTACGAAGACGCATACTGTGATAAATGAAGCGATTAGTTTTCTCATGGTGTTGGCAAAGCCCCCTTTGGCTTGACGCTTGTGAGTTCCCTGTTGTTCGAGGCGCACGGCACGCACCCATATCCCGCCCGAAGGCGATAGCTTTCGTTGCATAGACCGCGCGCCGACCAATACCGCGTCAACGTCGACCGGTAACCCCGGATCACAAGCGGCGGCACGACTATGCGTAAGATTAAATTCACACGGCTAAGGCAACCCTGTCAATGGACTAACCCCTATTGGCCTCGATCAGGGCACACCCAAACGGGTGGGTGGGTGACTCCGCAAGCCAGCGCCGAACCGACTACACGCGTGCCGGGCACCTTTGGTTGATCGGCCGCACCAACGCCGCGCCCCTCGCTTCGAATGACGCAACAGCAGGCGAGCAGGGTGCGTTCGGGGGGCAAAGGGCCTCACGGAGCATCGCAAAGCTACTGTGGCGGGCTACGGTACGTGGCAAAGACCCTATCGTTCGGGTTGATGCCAAGCTGACTCGTCCGCAACGAGCGCACGCGACAACACCTGAGAAGAATCGATTTCATCGGTCGCCAGCGCTGTGAGTATCGCCGCAGGGATACGAATGACGCGGCCGTGCAGTTCGAAGTCGCCCGCCGGGTCCGGCCGACCATCTACATTCTCATCGAATACTTGAAGCCCGAATCCCAAGGCCAACTCGAGCCCCTTCGGCGTGATGTCGAAGCCGTCCATCTTCCCGATGACGGGCGCGACGACCTTGCCCCACACCGTCGCGAGGCGAGACTCGGGGGTTGAGTCCGTCGGGTCGAAGAGCAACCCGGTCAGCACCCGGATTCTGAGCAGATCTTCGTGAGGCGGAGCGGCCGCACCCGCGACGCCCACCTCGGACGCCGTTGTCGCACCCGCGCGCAGCGTTTCCACTAGAAAGCTCGCCTGCAGGGCGACCGAATCCGAACCGTATTTCTCTACCGTATTGCGTAGTTCCAGTGCCAGCGAGTGCGCTTGTTCGCGCGTCTGGACCGCGCTGCTAGGGGCCTCGGCAGGATCCGACGCCCACGATGTGCCGGAACCGGCGAACGGGAGCATAAGAACCGCAACGGACGTCAACATCAGTGATTTGCTAAGTAGAGCTTGCACGACAGAGAATAGTGCCCAAGTTAACGGTCGACGCCACCCGCGGCCGCCGACCAACGAGATGAAGCAGCTCGATCGCAGCGACTACACCCTGATCCGCCGATTTATCGATGCGTTTCCCGAATCTTTGACGGGGGCACCGGTGCTGGTCGCCGTCTCGGGCGGCTCGGACTCGATCGCTCTGCTCGAATTGCTCCAGCAGGCGCGTTCTTCCAAAGGCGTCGAAGCCGAGACCACGGCCCTCTATATCGACCACGGCCAGCGACCGGAGACGCCCGAGGAGGCAGCCTTCGTCAAAGACGCCGCCAACCGTTCGGGCGCCAAGTTCGAACGCGCGACAATCGACGATCCCAGCCACACGAGCGAAGCCGAGCTGCGCGAAGCACGGTACACCGCGATCGAAGAAGTAGCAGACCGCATCGGCGCTCGCTTCATTGCCACCGGCCATACACGCGACGACCAGATTGAAACATTTCTTCTGCGATTGTTCCGCGGTGCCGGCCGTCATGGCCTTACCGGCATTCCCGGACGCCGCGGCAACATCGTACGGCCGCTGCTTGGCATGACGCGCGATGAATTGCGCAGCTACTTACAGCGCCGCGCGATCACGTGGCGCGACGATCCGAGCAACGCCACCGACGTGTACACCAGAAATAGGCTCCGTAACGACCTGATTCCGGCCATACACGCGGCGCTCGGCGGCCAGGCCCTCGAGCACCTACCGGAGATGTCGCGGCGGCTGGCAGCCGAAGAAGCCTTCCTAGAAGGAGAAGCTGCGCGTTATCGCGATCTGGTTCTCGTCAACCGGGGGAGCGTGCTCGATCTTACGGCGCTCAAAGCGGTGCCGGCGGCGCTACGGCCGCGACTGCTCAGGGCCTGGCTCGCTGGTCGGCTGGCGAGCGACCGAACGCACGAAAATGCTGGCAAATCCGCCATGATCAGCATGAATCAGCTCTCGGAGCTCGAGCGGCTCATCGAGAGTTCCGAGGGCTCAGCCGGCATCGATTTGGCCGGGCTACGCATTGAGCGGGCCTACGATCGGCTCAGCGCCTGCGCCGCCCGCGAAGGGGAGTGTCTACCGCAGTCGTTCCTGTATAAGGTAAAGACAGAGAAACGCAGCCGCTTTGTCGGCCCGCAAGGTGACTGGGAAATCCGCGTAGACCCAGCGCCGTCGGGTCCCTTGCGCCGCGCCAAAGGGCCCGAGCGAGAATGCATCGAAGTGAGTAGCGAAACTCTCAGGAATTCGGCGGTTTTGAGGCCAACGGCCCCTGGCGACCGGATCGATTTAGCAGGACACGGGCTGCGCAAGGTTCGTGATATTATGACGGATCGACGGTTGCCCCAGCGGCTGCGCAGTGCTTGGCCGGTACTAGCGACCAGCGAGCAGGTGTCGCGGGTGTTATGGGTACCCGGCCTGGCCATCGCCCGTGACCTCGTGGTAAGCGAGAACGAACAGAGCCGAGTGCGTCTTGATTGGATAGGATCGCACATTGGTGCTAGCAGGGAACTCCCTTAGGAAACGAGAAGTTGTCTGAACCGACTACGAATAAGTCCCCGATGAATCAGTTCTCCCGCAACGTTGCGTTGTGGCTGGTGTTGGCCTTGATGGTCCTGCTCGTCGTCAACATGTTCCAAAGCCAGCAGGTTCGCGACGAGGAAATTGGGTACAGCCAATTTTTGTCTGAACTCGCTGCCGGCTCGGTAGACGAAGTGATCGTACAAGGCGGCATCATCCGCGGCACGATCGACGGCACACGAAACTTCCGTACCTACGCGCCGCCGGAGGATCCGGTGACAGTAGAGCGGCTTCTCGAAACCGGCGTTCCATTCACCGTAAAGCCTGAAGCTGATGACCCCTGGTACGTCGTCCTGTTGGTCCAGTGGTTCCCGATGTTGCTCTTGGTCGGTGTCTGGATCTTCTTCATGCGCCAGATGCAGATGGGCGGCGGCAAGGCCATGTCCTTCGGTAAGAGCCGCGCGAAGTTGCTCAACGAAAACTCAAATAAAGTGACCTTCGCCGATGTCGCCGGCATCGACGAACCTAAAGAAGAACTCGAAGAGATCATCGCCTTCCTGCGCGATCCGAAAAAGTTCACGCGCCTGGGCGGCCGCATCCCCAAGGGCGTATTGCTCGTCGGCGCTCCCGGTACCGGCAAAACTTTGCTCGCACGCGCAGTCGCGGGCGAGGCGGGCGTACCTTTCTTCTCCATCTCTGGATCCGACTTCGTCGAAATGTTCGTCGGAGTAGGCGCCTCACGCGTTCGCGACCTGTTCGTACAGGGCAAGAAGAACGCCCCTTGCATCATATTCATCGACGAGATCGACGCCGTCGGTCGCCATCGAGGCGCCGGCCTGGGCGGCGGTCACGATGAGCGTGAACAGACGCTCAACCAGTTGCTCGTCGAAATGGACGGTTTCGAATCAAACGACGGTGTCATCATGGTCGCCGCCACCAACCGCCCTGACGTGTTGGATCCGGCACTGCTGCGGCCCGGTCGTTTCGACCGCCGTATCGTCGTACCGCGTCCCGACATCCGCGGCCGCGAAGGCATTCTGCGCGTCCACACGCGTAAGGTCCCGCTGGCTGACGACGTGCGCCTGGACGTCGTGTCCAAAGGCACCCCCGGATTCTCGGGTGCCGATCTCGAGAACCTCGTCAACGAAGCCGCACTGCAGGCCGCGCGCGACGGCGAAGATCGCGTGTCCCAGCACTGCTTCGACATGGCCAAAGACAAAGTGCTCATGGGCAGCGAGCGGCGCAGCATGGTGTTGTCGGACGAAGAACGCCGCAACACCGCGTATCACGAGTCAGGCCATGCGCTGGTCGCACGCATGCTTCCCGGCACCGATCCGGTGCACAAGGTGACGATCATTCCTCGCGGCATGGCGCTCGGCATTACCCAGCAACTGCCCGAAGAAGATCGGCACGCTTACAACAAAGAATACATCCTCAACAACCTCGCCATCCTGTATGGGGGCCGTGTTGCCGAAGAGTTGGTTCTCAACGAAATCACTACCGGCGCAAGCAACGACATCGAGAAAGCCACTGATCTTGCGCGCAAGATGGTGTGTGAGTGGGGCATGAGCGAGGTACTCGGCCCGGTACTGTTCGCAAAGCCCAACGAGGAAGTCTTCCTCGGCATGGATATCAACCAGCGCACCGAGTACTCGAACGCGACAGCCGAGTCGATTGACAAAGAAGTCTATGGGATCCTCAACAACGCCTATAAGTGCGCCAAGCAGATCCTCAAGGACAATCTGTCGACATTGCATTTGATGGCCGAAGCACTGCTCGAGAAGGAAGTGCTCGACGGCAAGGATATCGACGAGATTATCTCGGCGACCGGCGGTAGCCTTCCCGTCGGCGCAATTGCCTGAGAAGCCGAATAGGCACAACGCTGCCTCGCCTGGCGTAATCTAGTTCGTCTGCCCGACGAGGTGTGATATCTGTTTGACCTGTTGTGTGGCTCGCTGAGCCCCGCGACCGAGCGCCAGCTCGAGGACGAATAGCCGCCGATGGTCCAGGAAGCAGCCAAGACCACCCCCACGACAAGCGAACGAAGGCTCTTCGGCACCGACGGGATCCGCGGTGTTGCAAATATGGAGCCCATGACGCCGGAAGCCATCCTGAGGCTCGGGCGTGCCGTCGGACGCTATTTCCAGACCTCCGGTGAGCACCGCCATCGCATCGTCATTGGAAAAGACACGCGCGTATCCGGTTACATGATCGAGACCGCGCTCGCTTCGGGACTGTGCTCGATGGGCGTCGACCCTGTGCTGGTCGGTCCTATGCCAACTCCCGGCATCGCGTTTCTGACCCGAGACCTGCGCGCCGATGCCGGCGTAGCGATCTCCGCGTCGCACAATCCGTTCGAAGACAACGGTATCAAATTCTTCGGTCCGGACGGGTTCAAGCTACCCGACGAAGCCGAGGCTGAGATCGAAGAGCTGGTCTTCGGAGACGAGATCGACCGCGTGCGCCCGACGGCCGGCGGCATCGGCAAAGCCTATCGCATCGACGACGCCGACGGCCGCTACAACGTATTTCTCAAGCGAGCCGTCCCCAAGGACCTGGTCTTCGATGGACTTCGCGTCGTCCTCGATACCGCCAACGGCGCCGCCTACAAGATCGCGCCCGTAGTGCTCCATGAACTAGGCGCCGAAGTGATCGCCATCGGTGATGCGCCCAACGGCATCAACATCAACGAAGGCTGCGGTGCACTTCACACAGATCTTCTCGCCGAACGCGTTCGACGCGAGGGCGCCGACATCGGTATAGCGCTCGACGGTGACGCCGACCGCTGTATTCTCGTTGACGACTTGGGAACCGAAGTTGACGGCGACCACCTCATGGCCATCCTCGCACTGGCGATGAAGCGTGACGGCCGGCTTCACGAAGACACGCTCGTGGCAACCGTGATGTCGAATCTGGGTCTCGAGGTTGCTCTCAAGAACAAGGGCATCTCGATGGTCCGTACGGCGGTGGGCGATCGTTACGTGGTCGAGCGCATGCGCGAAGACGGTTACAATCTCGGCGGCGAACAATCCGGCCATATCGTCTGTCTCGATCACTCAACCACCGGCGACGGCATGATCACCGCGCTCATGGTCCTCACCGCGATGGGACTGGCCGGCGAACCGCTGTCCGAACTCGCGAAAATCTACGATACGTATCCGCAAACGCTCATCAACCTGCCCGTGCGCGAGAAAAAAGACTTCCTGTCCATCGAAGAGATCGCAACCGCGATCAAGCAGGCCGAGGAACAGCTGGGCGAGAAGGGGCGCGTGCTCGTACGGTACTCGGGTACCGAGGCGCTCGCCCGCGTCATGGTTGAGGGTGAAGACGACGACGCGGTCCAGAGCCACGCCCGCGCTATCGCCGCGGCCGTCCAGGAAACCCTGGGCCAATAGCCCCCTCTACCACAGGCCGGGTCTCGCAACTGGCGCGCAGCGCGCGTCGGTGAGATTATGACGTATCGCGTACCCGCTAGCGGCGTGCGCCTGCGAGCAGACCGTGAACGAGATCCATCTCGGCGTAAACGTCGACCACGTAGCCACGATTCGGCAAGCCCGAGGCACCCGCTATCCCTGCGTTTTGCAAGCCGCTCTCGCGGCCGAACGAGGCGGGGCGACCGGCATTACGATCCACCTGCGCGAGGACCGGCGACACATCCAAGACGCCGACGTACATCGGCTCGCATCTCGGGTAACGAGCAAACTCAACTTGGAAATGGCCGTTTCCGAAGATGTCGTCGCGCTTGCATGCGGCGTCGCCCCCGCCGATGCGTGCATCGTCCCCGAGCAACGCGAAGAGCTCACGACTGAGGGAGGGCTGTCTGTTACGGGTGGTTTCGATCGCGTCGCCGAAGTCACGCGCCGCCTTGGCCAGGTGGGCACGCGGGTGAGCCTGTTCATCGATCCGGATCGGGCTGAGATCGATGCAACCATCGAAGCCGGGGCGCCGGTCGTCGAGCTGCACACGGGCACCTACGCCGACGCCGCCGATGAAACTATTGCGCGTACCGAACTCGCGCGCATTGCCGAGGCTGCCGGCTACGCGCACGAGCGTGGGCTCGTCGTCAACGCGGGTCACGGGCTGACGCTCGAAAATGTCGCCGATATCGCGCGACTGACCGAAATCGTCGAGCTCAACATCGGCCACAGCATAGTCGCCCGCGCGCTGTTCGTGGGTATGGAAGAGGCCGCACGAGAGATGCTGCAGGCCTGCAGAGACGCGCGTGCCAATGCCTGATTCGCGACTACCCAACGACGCAGTTCGAGCATCCGGCTGCGTGCTCACACGAGCGGACGTACGCAGCGTCGATCAATTTACGATCGACAACGGCATCGAGTCTATCGAGCTGATGGAACGCGCCGGCATCGAACTTACCGCTTCGATTCTGCGCGTCGCACCAGAGCCTGCGCGCGTATTGATACTAGCCGGGAGCGGCAACAACGGCGGCGATGGCTACGTCATCGCCCGCCTGCTGCTCGAGGAACAATGGGATGTCTCGGTCGTGCACCTCGGCCGCGAGCCGCGAAAGGGCGGTGAGTGCGCGATCAACCAAGAACGATGGATCGCCGCGGGTGGAATGCTCGCCCACGGCGAGCACGCGACAGCCATGGTCAGCGATCCCGGCAGATTCGATCTCGTCGTCGACGCGTTGTTCGGCACGGGGCTCGACCGCGCCATCGACGGTAAGACCGCCGAGGTGATCGACGCCCTCAACAATACGCCGATCTCCGTTTTCGCGATCGACATTCCGTCAGGTCTCGATGCCGACACCGGCATTCCGCTCGGAGCCTGCGTTCAAGCCGACATCACCGCGACCATCGGTGCCGCCAAGCCCGGCTTGTTCCTAGCCGCCGGCCCCGACTGGGCCGGGAGAGTCGAAGTGCTCGACATCGCCTTGGCGTCACCGCGCAGCGCCGGCGTCCGGTCGCTCGGCAGCGTGCTCGACGCGGCATCGATAGCGCCGCTCATACCGCCCCTCGACCGCACCGCTCACAAGGGCACGCGCGGACACGTTCTGATCGTCGGCGGATCGGCCGGAAAATCCGGTGCAGCCGTCTTGGCCGCGCGTGCGGCACTGCGCAGCGGTGCGGGGCTCGTTACCTTGGGAGTCCCTGTAAGCATCGCCGCTCAGGTGGACGCGATGCTTCCCGAAGCCATGACGATGGCCTTGGCAGACGACGGCGACGGCAAACTGGCCCAGCATGCTTGGCAGGCGGTCGAAGCCGCCGGCATTTCCTTCGACACCGTTGCCATCGGTCCCGGTCTCGGAACCGACGAGGGCACCGAGCTATTCGTTGCCGACGCGCTCCAGCACTTCAACGGGTCGCTGATCCTTGATGCCGATGCTCTGAACGTGCTGGCCCAAGGTGTGCCCGATCTTCGTACGCGCTTGGCCCGACGCCGCACGAGCGACGGCCGCAGCGTCATACTCACGCCGCATCCCGGCGAGATGGCACGGCTGGTGGGCACCGACACCGGCACTATACAGGCCGACCGAGCAGGCATCGCGAGCGCGTTCGCGAAGTCCCACGAAGCCGTCGTGCTGCTCAAAGGCGCCGGTACGCTGGTGGCCGAGAACACGGCGCTCGCCTTCAATACGTCGGGAAATCCAGGTATGGCCGCCGCCGGCATGGGCGACGTACTCACCGGTGTAACCGCCGTGATGGCTGCGCGCATTCGGCCGGCCTACGACGCCGCTTGTGTAGCGGCATACGTTCACGGCAAAGCCGGCGACTTAGCCGCGGCCCGCATCGGCACCAGCGGTTTTATGGCTGGCGAAGTCGCCGATCTGTTGCCGAACGTTCTCGACTGGCTGTCGCAATAGACCCCATGAGTCGAACCACCGTGCATCAAAGCGGCAGCCCGGAAGCCACCGAGCGTATCGCCGAGGAACTCGCGGAGGGACTCACTCCGGGCACGACCGTGGGTCTGGTCGGCCCACTGGGTGCGGGCAAAACCTGCTTCGTACGCGGGCTGGCGCGCGGGCTCGGTGTGCCGCCGGACGACATCGCGAGCCCGACATTCGTCTATCTCGTCGAGTATGGCTCGCGAGCGAAGCCCCTCTACCACGCCGACCTGTACCGCTTCGGCGATCTTGCCCAGACCGCAAGCGAGGACGAGATCGAGCGGACGCTCGAGAGCATCGGACTTTTCGAAGCAATGGACTCCGATGGCGTATGCGCGGTCGAGTGGTGGCAATTCTACCGCGGCCCCACGCCCAAAGGGCTGGTAGTTGTTGAATTTTCTATAGAAAACGTCGACGATAGATCGATTTCGCTATCGGTTTCCTGACCCGCAAGAGTCCGGGTTGAGCCGAAACGCGCATCTTCGAGACCATGTCGCGTCGAATCGTACAGAAGTACGGAGGCACCTCCGTAGGCACCCCCGAGCGCATTAGCGCGGTCGCCGGGCGTGTTAAGCGCGCGCACGATGACGGCTCCAGCATCGCCGTGGTGGTCTCCGCCATGTCGGGCGAGACCAACCGCTTGCTCCATCTCGCATCGCAGGTGTCCAAGGCGCCGCTGACCCGCGAGATGGACGTGCTCGTTTCAACCGGCGAACAGGTGACTACCGCGCTGCTCAGCATGGCACTTCAAGATCTCGGTGTGCCGGCTCTGTCGCTGCAAGGGCATCAGGTACGCATCGCAACCGACTCGAGCCACGGGCGCGCACGCATTCGCGCCATCGACAAGTCGCGTATCGAAGAAGCGTTCGAAGCGGGTAGGGTCGTCGTCATCGCCGGTTTCCAAGGCATCGACGATCAGCAGAACATTACCACACTTGGCCGTGGCGGCTCCGACACCACCGCGGTCGCCATTGCAGCGTCACTCGGCGCCGACTGTGAGATCTACACCGACGTCGATGGTGTTTACACGACCGACCCGCGTATCTGCCCGCAAGCGTTCAAGCTCGCTCGCGTAAGCCACGAAGAGATGCTCGAGATGGCGAGCCTCGGCGCGAAGGTGCTGCAGACCCGCTCGGTTGAATGCGCGCTCAGATTTTCCGTTCCCGTCCACGTACGCTCGAGCTTCGACGACAACGACGAACTCACCGGAACGTGGGTCGTGCCCGAGGAGGCAAGCATGGAAGAAGTGCTCGTATCCGGAATCCCCGCAGACAAGAACCAGGCAAAGATCACGATGCAAGGCGTTCCCGACATTCCGGGACTCGCCGGTCGCATCTTCGGATCTCTCGCCGCCAACGGCGTTGTTGTCGACATGATCGTTCAGAACGCGAGCAGCGACGGCGACCGCACCGACCTGACATTCACGGTCGGCAAATCCGACCGCAGCAAGGCGCAGCGGCTGGTCGAAGACATCCGCGAAGAAATAGGCGCGAAAGAAGTCGTCTCCAGCGACGCCGTGGGCAAGGTCTCGGTCGTCGGGCTCGGCATGCGCAGCCACGCAGGCGTCGCCGCCGATATGTTCACGGTGTTGGCCGACGAAGGCATCAACATACAGATGATCTCAACGTCCGAGATCAAGATCTCGGTCATCGTAGACCTCGACCAGGTCGATCGCGCGGTAAACGTACTGCACGCCAAGTTCTTCGCCGAGCGCACGAGTGTCTCCGAAGGGGCCGACGGGTAGTACTCCTATGACCGCTGCAAGAAAGATCGACCTATACGACACGACGCTGCGCGACGGCAGTCAGGGCGAAGGCGTAAGCTTTACCGTCCAAGACAAGCTCGTCGTTACCGAAAAACTCGACGACCTCGGAATTCGCTATGTCGAAGGTGGCTGGCCGGGGTCCAACCCCCGTGATGCCGAGTACTTCAAGGCCGCGAGCAAACTCAAACTCAAAAACGCGCGCGTAACGGCATTTGGATCGACGATCCGGCCCGGCAAGACACCGTCGCAAGACGATAACGTCAAAGCGCTGCTCGTCGCCGACACGCCGGCCGTAACGATCGTTGGCAAAACTTGGGCCGAAGAGGTCCGAAGCTCGCTGCGCATCTCGCTTAGCGCCAATGTCGATCTTATCGGCAAGACGATCGCCTATCTCAGCAAGCGCGTCGACGAAGTTATCCTGGATGCCGAACACTTCTTCGACGGCTACGCCGCCAATCGCAAGTACGCCTTGCAATGCCTGCAAGCCGCCATCGACGGCGGCGCCAACGTGCTGTGCCTGTGCGATACGCGCGGCGGCTCGCTGCCCGATGATATCGCCGCCGCGGTCACCGAAGTGCGCTCCCTCGGCACGAACATCGGCATACACACCCACGACGACTCGGGCCTGGCAATTGCGAATGCACTGGCCGCCGTCAAGGCCGGTGCGATTCAAGTGCAAGGCACGATGAACGGATTCGGCGAGCGCTGCGGTAACGCAAACCTCTGCACGCTGCTTCCGACGCTCCAACTCAAGCTCGGCTACAAATGCGTAACCGTGCGCCAGCTAAAGAAGCTCGGAGAAACGTCCCGGCATCTCTATGAGCTCGCGAACATGGTGCCTAACCGCCAAGCTCCGTATGTGGGCGTCTCTGCCTTCACGCACAAGGGCGGACTCCATGTCTCGGCCATTAAACGAAATAGCTCGAGCTACGAGCACATCGAGCCGGAAATCGTCGGAAACGCGCAGCGCGTACTCGTCTCTGATCTTTCAGGCCGAAGCAACATCGAGTACAAGGCGCGCCAGTTCGGGATCGATCTCGACAACCGTGTCGATGAACTCGGCGATCTGCTCGCGCAGGTGAAGCGTCTCGAAAAGAGCGGATTTCAGTTCGAAGGCGCCGACGCCTCACTCGAGCTGCTGCTGCGCGCCAGCCTCAACGGCAAGGAAGCGTTCTTCAAGTTGATCGGTTTTCGTGTAATTGACGAGAAACGCCACGAAGACGAACCCGCGCAGACCGAAGCAACCGTCATGATCGAGGACCCCGAGGGGAAGATCGAGCACACGGCCGCTACCGGCAACGGCCCGGTCCACGCATTGGACCTCGCTCTGCGAAAGGCGCTCGTCCGTTGTTACCCGACCCTGTCCGATGTGACGTTACACGACTACAAAGTGCGCGTACTCGCAGGAGACGAGGGCACCGCCGGGCTCGTGCGCGTTTTGATCGAATCGGGCGACTCGGAGAAGCGGTGGGGAACGGTCGGCGTGTCGCACAACGTCGTCGAAGCGAGCTGGCAGGCACTGGTCGACAGCCTTGCCTACAAGCTGCTCAAAGACGGTCTAACCCGCGCACGTAGATCACGGGCAAAATAGGCCCGCGCGGGCACCTTTTCCACGTTCGTCTTTTAGAGCTAGTATGCCGACCCGCTGGAAGCACGCGATATGCAAGGCTATTTTGACTACAATGCGACCGCCCCGACCCGCCCCGAGGTTATCGAGGCGATGGCCGAGGCGATGTCGGAGCCACTCGGGAACCCATCGAGCATGCATACACACGGGCGGCGCGCGCGCCACTACATAGACGAAGCGCGCGAGCAGCTCGCCCATCTGATCGGCGCCAAACCGCGCCAGATGATTTTTACGTCGGGCGCCACCGAGTCGAACAACATGGCGATGCGCGGCTTCGCGGCAGGTGCCGAGGGCCGCTCGATCATTACGACGAACATCGAGCACGTCTCGGTATTGGCAACCGCCGAGGCACTGGCCGACCAGGGTACACCGCACATAACGGCTACCGTCGACCGTAACGCACGCCCGAACCTGGACGAGATTCGCCGCGCTAGCGCCGCCGGCCCTTGCTTAGTGGTCACCGCCTGGGCCAACGGAGAAAGCGGCCATGTCTGCGACTTGGATTCGCTCACCGCCGTCATCGGCGCTTCATCGCTGCTCCTGATGGATGCGGCGCAGGCCGTGGGCCGTATACCGACCCGGCTCGGTAACGGCGTTGATATGATCTCGCTATCGGCACACAAGTTCGGCGGCCCGCGCGGAATCGGCGCGTTGGCGTTGGCCGACGACGTCGTTGAGGCAACGACAACCGGCGGCGGCCAAGAACGCGGTCTTCGCCCGGGAACGGAAAACCTGCCGGGCATCGTCGGAATGGGCGTCGCAGCTCGACTTCGCAGTCGAGAAATGGACGGCGAGTCCGAACGCCTTCGAAAACTGCGCGAGCGCTGCTGGCAGCGACTCCGCGGTGCCCTTAACGACGTGATCCGAATCAGTCCCGAGAGCGGATTGCCCAACACGCTCACCATTGCGGTAGGAGACGTCGGCGCCGACGTCATTTTGGCCGGACTCGACCTGGCCGGATTCTCGGTATCCGCCGGCTCTGCTTGCGCGGCGGGAGCGCCTGAACCATCGCACGTGGCGATCGGACTAGGCGTCGAAGATCGCTACTTGCGCAACGTGATTCGCATCAGCTCAGGTTGCGGCACGACCGAAGACGATGCCGACGGCCTCGTCGATTCGCTGATCGCCGTCGTCGCACGCGCGAGGAAGGCCGCGTGAGCGCCGCAACGCAGAGCAAACGACGCCGTATTGTCGTGGCAATGAGCGGAGGCGTCGACAGCTCGGTGGCCGCCGGCTTGTTGGCAGAGAAAGGACATGAGGTCATCGGCATATCGCTTCGACTGGCCCCCGAACCCGCGCCCGGCATGCCCCGCAGCAGCTCCGGCTGCTGCAGCATCGAAGATTTCCAAGACGCGGCCCGCGTGGCCACCGCGATCAACGTTCCACACTACGTCTTTGACATGCGCGAAGAGTTTCAACGTTCGGTCATCTCACCGTTCGTCGATGAGTATCTAGCCGGTCGTACGCCCAGTCCATGCATTCTCTGCAATCGCGAGATCAAGTTCAGCCTACTTCACAAGAAAGCGTTCGAGCTCGGCGCCGATGCCGTTGCAACCGGCCACTACGCACGCATCGAGCGCGACGACGCGGGATACCATCTGCTCTGCGGTCACGACCGTAACAAGGACCAGTCTTACTTCTTGTTCGAAATGGGGCAACGAGAACTCGAGACGACACTGTTTCCCGTCGGTGCGATGGCGAAGGACGAAGTGCGCGAACACGCCGTGCGTCTTGGACTACCGGTAGCTGAGAAGCCCGACAGCCAGGAAATCTGTTTCGTCTCCGACGGCCGCTACGCCGAGTTCGTTCGCCGTGCGGCACCCGAGCGCGTCAAGGCCGGGCAGATCCGCAACGAGAACGGCGACGTAGTAGGCACCCACGAAGGCGTGCACGGTTATACGGTCGGACAACGCCGAGGGCTCGGTGTATCGGCGGCGAACCCCCTGTACGTGAGTGCCATCGACGCCGAGACCGCAACGGTAACCGTCAGTGAGCGCGCCTCGCTCGCCGCCGACGGCCTCTTCGCGACGGGCGCCACGTGGGTTGCCGGCGGGCCCCCCGACCACCGCGAGCGCGTACAGGCGCGCATCCGCTATAGACACGATCCCGTTGCCGCAACCGTCGTACAGAAAGGGCAGGGCACGGTCGAAGTCGTCTTCGACGAACCGCAGTACGCCGTTACGCCGGGGCAAGCCACGGTGTTTTATCGCGACGACGAAGTCGTCGGAGGCGCATGGATAGAGCGTGGTATTGCGACGGCCCAATCACGCGACGTTCTTGCCGAGATGTTGTGATGCGTGTGGCGATCACAACGCTCGGTTGCAAGGTCAACCAGTACGACACAGCCGTCATGCAGCGCCTGTTCTCTGAACAGCGCTGGAGCCAAGTTCCGTTCACTGACGAGGCCGATGCCTACGTGGTCAACACCTGCACCGTGACCGATCGCGCCGATTCCGATGCACGCCGCCTTGCGCGCCGCGCGCGCCGCGCCAACCCCGAGGCCCGCGTGATTCTGACCGGCTGCTACGCGCAGACCAGCCCACAGCAGTTGGTTGAACTCGAGTACGTCGACTATGTGATCGGTTTGGGACGACTCCCGGACCTGCTGCGCGCCGTTGAAGGAGAACTCTCGGATCGCGTTGCCGTCTCCGACCTACGCCAAGCCGACACGGTCGACACACTCGGCATCGAATCGTTCTCGGGACGCACCCGTGCGTACGTCAAGGTACAGGAAGGCTGCAACCTCTTCTGCACCTACTGCATTGTTCCCGTCGCACGCGGACGAAGCCGCAGCGTCGCGCCGCGCAAGGTCATCGAAGAAATCGACCGTCTCGAAGCGAGCGGCTATCGCGAGGTCGTCCTCACCGGCGTGCACCTCGGTGGCTACGGCGACGACCTCGAGCCGACCTGCGATCTGGCGTTCCTACTCGAAGCCATCGCAGAGCGGCGCCCGCGACTACGCGTACGCATCAGCTCAGTAGATCCACCCGAGATCACCGATCGACTGGTCGACATTGTGGCGTCGAGCGACGTGTTCTGTCGGCACTTCCACATCCCCCTGCAATCGGGCTGTGACAGCGTTCTCGGACGGATGAAACGACTGTACACGGCCGAAGAGGCACGTACGGCGTTGCGGCGCCTGCAAACGCGCATACCTGACGTCTGCATCGGCACCGATATCATCACAGGCTTTCCCGGAGAGACCAGAGAAGAGTTCGACGAAACGGCCGATTTCTTGCGCGACGTCGGATTGTCCTACCTACATGTCTTCCCGTACTCGGTACGAACGTCGACGTCTGCAGCCAAACGCTGGCAGGCCTTGCCGGACCACATCGTCCACGACCGTGCACGAGAGATGCGCGATGTCGATGCCGCGTTGAGACAGTTGTTCGAAGACCGTTTCATCGGCCAACGCGCAGCCGTGCTGATCGAATCGTCGCGCGATAGCGAAACCGGGATGCTAAAGGGCTACTCGAGCAATTACCTGCCGGTGCTCGTTGACGGCCCAGATACGCTCATGAACCGCGTCGTGCCGGTCGACCTCGCCGGGCGAAGCGGCAAACGACTCGTTGCCCACACGGTAGACGGCCCACAGATGGTCGCGGTATGAGCGATTCGCTCAACGAGCTCGAAGCGACGCTCGGCTATCGCTTCACCAACAACGAGCTGCTCGAGAGAGCTCTGAGCCACAGCTCGTTCGGCGCGGAATCGTCATCGAAAAATTACGAGACGCTGGAATTTCTCGGCGACGCGGTCCTCGATCTGGCGCTGAGTGAAATGATGATGCGCGAGCATCCCGAGTACGACGAAGGCGCACTGACCCGGCTGCGCGCCGCGCTCGCAAACGCATCGCATTTGGCCGACCTCGCGCGCACATTAGAGCTTGGAAAGTGGTTGCGGCTCGGCCGCGGCGAAGAGCAGAATGGCGGGCGTGATAAAGAGAGCATCCTCGCCGCCTGCTACGAGGCGATACTCGGTGCGGTGTTCCTCGACGCCGACTACGAAACCGCTCGGACGGTTGCGACCAACCATTTCGAAGAGGCCGTACGCACTCCGTCGAGCGCACGGGAAGACTTCAAAACCACGTTGCAGGAATTCACCCAACGCCTTCACAAGGTCACACCGACGTACAAGATCGCCGGAATCACCGGCCCAGACCACGACCGTCGCTATCACGTAGAACTTCGCGTCGGCGAGAACGCGATCGCCGAGGGACGCGGACGGAGCCGCAAGCATGCCGAACAAGAGGCGGCCGAGATCGGACTCGCACGGCTGAAAGAAAACCAATCGTAACCATGCCCGACGAACGCCAAGAACCAACATCAGCGGCGATCATAGCGCTCGCCGGCGCACCCAACGCCGGCAAATCGACGCTCCTGAATCGCATCCTCGGACGCCGCGTAAGCATCGCCACGCCCAAGCCGCAGACCACGCAAACACGAATTCTCGGCATCGAGATGCGCGGCCGCACGCAACTGGTGCTCACCGACACGCCGGGCATTCATAAGCCGCGCGGGGCCATTCATGAGCTGATGGTCGGGCGGGCCCGTGCCGAGATGAGCGGCGCAGATATCGTCTGTTGGCTCATAGACGGCAGTAAAGGGATTCGCCGCAGCGACCGCGAAGAACTTCCAAAACTCGTCGCAAACGCTACCGAGCAACCCCTCGTGATCGTACTGAACAAGATCGATTCCATCGCCAAGCCCGCGCTCTTGCCGCTGATGGCGCAGCTCGGCGAGCTCGCGCCGGACATCGAACTGTTTCCGACCAGTGCGCTCAGAGGCGAGGGTGTCGAGGAACTCGTAGAGCACCTGGTAGCGCTTGCTCCCGAAGGGCCGTTCCTGTTTCCGGAAGACGCCGTAACCGATCGGCCGGTCGAGTTCATGGTCGCCGAGTACGTGCGCGAACAGCTTTTCTATCGTTTGCAGCAGGAGCTGCCGTATCGCGTCGCGGTCAGAGTAGACCTGCACGAACGCCGTAAGAAAACCGAGTACTTTGAAGCGTCGATATTCGTCGACTCGGACTCTGCGCGCAAGATCATCATCGGCGCCGGCGGTCAGAACATAAAGGCCATAGGCACGTCGGCGCGCAAACGCGCCGAAGAACTCGTCGACGGTAAAGTATTCTTGAAGCTCGAAGTGCGCGTAAAAAAGAAATGGCAGGAAGACGCGAGCTTCCTCGAGGAACTAGGTCTGTGAGCGCCGACCCGCCCGCGACAGCGCATGTCCCGACCGTTGCCATCGTTGGGCGGCCCAACGTCGGCAAGTCGACCCTCTTTAACCGCCTGATTCGCAAACGGCGTGCGATCACCCTCGATACGCCCGGCATCACACGAGACCCTATAACGGAGAAAGTGGTCTGGGACGGCATTACGCTGAACCTCGTCGACACCGGCGGCCTCGGAGGCGAGGGGGACATCGCGCTGGCCGATCAGGTCCACGCACATACCGTGCGCGCGGTCGCCAACGCCGACCTAATCGTTGCCTTGTTCGATGCGCGCAGTGGATTGAGCCCGCTCGACAAGGACACAGTCGATCTTATTCAGCGCCTCGAGGTACCGGCACTTTGGGTTGCCAACAAGGCCGACAATCCCGCGCAAGATGAAGCCGTGGTCGACTTCTGTTCGCTCGGTATTGATGCGCCGCTTGGTGTCTCGGCGGAACACAATGTCGGCCTCGCCGAGCTACGCGAGGCGATCACTGAGGCGCTCGAAGAACAGTCGGCCGCCACCGCTCTCGAATCGGAGGCCGCTCAAGCGCAAGACTCAGTAGTTCAACAATCGCTTGAAGAGAACGAAGCCCCCGCAGAGGGCCCACCGCTCCCTTGCCGTGTCGCACTCGTAGGCCGCCCGAACGTAGGCAAATCCTCCCTGCTCAACCTCGTCGCCAAGTTCGAGCTGTCGCTCGTCGACGACAAGCCCGGCACGACCCGCGATGTCGTCGACACCATCGTCGAGCGCGGAGACAACAAGTATTTACTACTCGACACCGCCGGCATGCGTCGGCCGTCGAAGGTCGATGAAGGTATAGAGCGTATCAGCGTACGGCGCAGCATGGAGGCGGTGCGCCGGTGCGATGTCGTCGTGCTCATGATCGAACCGGAAGAGAGCCTTACCGATCAAGACGCTAGGATCGCGCGCATAGCATGGCAAGAGGGCCGCGCCATGGTGGTGGTCGTCAACAAGATCGACCTGCTCGACGACGGCCAGGCACGCGCGCGACTCCGCGAAGAGATCTACATACGCTGCCCGACGCTCGGCCCGGTTCAAGTAGAATTCATGTCGGTGACCGAGGGCACCGGCATCGGCCGCTTGTTCCGCGCCATCGACCGCGCCTGGGTCGCCTTCAATACCACGGTGCGCACGTCCGACCTCAACCGGCTGGTCGATGCGATCACCGAGCGACGACAGCCGCCCGTCATATCAAACGCGCGGCTGCGCTTCTTCTACGTAACCCAAACGGCGCACCGACCGCCGACGCTCACGTTTTTCTGTAATCGAGAGAAAGTACCGACCGACTACTCGCGGTTCATGGAACGATGCGTGCGCGAGAACATCCCGCTCGAGGGCTCTCCGCTTCGCCTGCGTTTCCATCGCCGCGACTCGCACGATCGCAAATAGTCTTTGCGATGGGCTCAGGAGCCGCTGCGCTTATAATCCTGCGCAAGCCCCATGTAGGTGGCAACGGTCGTCGCCATCCATTCTCGATCAGCATCGGTTACATCGCGCACGACGCGAGCCGGTGAACCCAGGACGAGTTTTCCGGCCGGTACAACCGTACCCGCCGTTACCAAGGAGTTCGCGCCCACCATCGCACCTTCCTCGATCACACAGCCGTCGAGAACGATCGAGCCGATACCGATTAACGCTCCCGGGTGAACCTCCGCCCCATGCACGATCACCCGATGCCCCAAGGTCACGTCTTCGTAGATGATCGTTGGGTGGGTCCCCTTTGAGACATGGATCGTGCACTGGTCTTGGATGTTCGTACGGGCGCCGATACGCACGCGATGCACGTCGGCGCGCACCACGCACTGGAAAAAGATCGAGGCCTCCGCCCCCAGCTCGACGTCGCCTACGACATCGGCGCTTTGGGCCACCCAGGCGGTAGGGTCGATCTTGGGCGTTTTCCCGTCGTAAGCGTGGATCATGAGTGGCTTCCGGCGCGTTAAGTCGCCCTTCGTCGCGGGTCTGTGCTCTGCCGGCCTACAGCCGTTGAAACGTACGGCTGTCATGTCTATATGGCAATATGGAACCCCTGGATAACGTCCCCGTTGGCTACACTTTCGACGACGTCATCTTGTCGCCCGGATATTCCGACATCCTACCGTCGGACACCAACGTCGAAGCGCGACTCACCCGAAACATCCGCCTTAACGTCCCACTGACGAGCGCCGCCATGGATACGGTCACCGAATCGCGCTTGGCGATCGGCATGGCCCAACTCGGAGGGCTCGGCTTCATTCATCGCAACATGACGATTGAGCGTCAGGCGGCGGAGGTCGAAGCGGTCAAGAAGAGCGAGTCGGGCATGATCAGCGACCCGATCACCGTGTCGCCCGATATGCCGCTGAGCCAAGCGCTCAAGATCATGCGAGAAAACGGCATCTCGGGGCTGCCCGTCACCGACGGCGCTTCTCTGGCCGGCATTCTCACCAACCGCGACATTCGCTTCGAACGGGATCTTACGAAGAAGGTATCCGAGGTCATGACCAGTGATCTCGTGACGACTCGAAAGGGCACCCACCTCAATGAAGCCACCGCGATCCTCCACAAGCATCGCATCGAGAAGCTACTCGTCGTCGATGAACAGGGTCGGCTCGCCGGCTTGATCACGGTCAAAGACATCCAGAAGGGTATCGAGTTCCCGACGGCGTCGAAAGATACGGGTGGAAGCCTCCTGTGCGGCGCGGCCATCGGCGTCGGGCCGGATCGCATCGAACGTGCGGCGGCACTGTTTGAAGCGGGTGTCGATGTCGTCGCCGTCGATACCGCACACGGCCACACCAAGAATGTGATCGACACCGTGCGGGAAGTGAAAGTCGCCCACCCGAATCTCGATGTCATTGCCGGCAACGTCGGTACCGCCGACGGTGCACGCGCATTGATCGATGCCGGGGTCGACGGCGTCAAAGTCGGCATGGGGGTGGGGTCGATCTGCACCACGCGTATCATCTCGGGCGTCGGCATGCCCCAGCTCACTGCAATCATTGACGCGTGCAGCGTCGCGCGCCCTGCCGACGTACCGGTCATCGCAGACGGCGGCGTACGCTTCAGTGGCGACATCACCAAGGCCCTCGCTGCCGGTGCATCGAGCGTCATGATCGGATCGCTGCTGGCAGGAACCGAAGAGAGTCCGGGTGAAACGATCCTGTACCAGGGCCGTACCTACAAATTGTACCGCGGCATGGGATCGCTCGAAGCAATGCGCGGTGGACGCAGCAAAGACCGCTACTTCCAGCAAGACACCGATGACATGAAGCTCGTGCCCGAGGGCATCGAGGGCCGCGTACCATACAAAGGCTCACTTCAAGCAACGGTTGAACAATTGGTCGGCGGCCTGAGGGCCGGCATGGGCTACTGCGGCGCCCACGATTTGGAAGCGTTGTCAGAAGGTACCAAGTTCGTACGCATCTCGCCCGCAGGCCTGGCCGAGGGCCATGTGCACGATGTGACGATGATGAAAGAGCCTCCTAACTATAGGATCGACTAAACGATGATCGCGATTTTGGATTTTGGGAGCCAGTATACGCAGCTTATCGCGCGGCGCGTGCGCGAGGCCAACGTCTACTGCGAGATCCATCCTTACAACGTTGATCCATCGGTTCTCGCGAAACTCGAACCGGAAGGCGTGATCCTCTCGGGCGGTCCGTCGAGCGTTTACGACGACGACGCACCGAAGCCCGGAGCTGCGAGCCTCGCTCTCGACGTTCCTTATCTCGGTATCTGTTACGGCATGGGACTGCTCGCCCACGAGGCCGGCGGACATGTCGCACGCGCAACCGAACGCGAGTACGGCCCGGCATCATTGGTCGCAAACAACGGCGCTAGCTCCGACGCACTTTTTAGCGGTCTGGAGGGCGACCTCGGCCAGGTATGGATGAGCCGCGCCGATCGTATCGAAACACTGCCCGACGGTTGGGAAGCTATCGCCTCGAGCGACAACTCGCCCTACGCCGCCATCAAGACCCCCGACGGTCGACGCTACGGATTGCAGTTTCACCCCGAGGTCGTGCACTCGCAGCGCGGACGCACGATGCTCAAGAATTTCTTGTTCAAAGTTTGTGACGCCAACGCCGATTGGACCCCCGCGAGTTTCGTCGACACTACCTGCGCGCGGATACGCGAGCAGGTGGGTGAGCGCCAAGTCGTGTGCGGCCTGAGCGGTGGGGTCGACTCAACGGTAACGGCCGCGCTGATCGAGAAGGCGGTGCCCGGCCAACTCACTTGCGTGTTCGTCGACAACGGCCTCCTTCGTAAGAACGAAGCGCACGAGGTCTGCAGCGAACTCGGCGAGCCGTTTTTCGGCAAAGACTTCGTCCATGTCGATGCGACTGACTTGTTTCTCGACGCGCTCGCAGGAGTCAGCGACCCGGAACAAAAACGCAAAATCATCGGCCGAACGTTCATCGAAGTCTTCGACGAGGCGGCAAAATCGCCCGCGCGTACCAAGCCCCCGGCCGAACTGCTGGCGCAGGGAACGCTGTACCCGGACGTCATCGAATCGGTGTCGGTCAAAGGGCCCTCGGCTACAATCAAGAGCCATCACAACGTAGGCGGTCTTCCCGCCCACATGGACCTCGAGTTGGTCGAGCCGCTGCGCGAGCTGTTCAAAGACGAGGTGAGGGCGGTGGGAGCCGTTCTGGAGCTGCCCCACGAGCTGCTGTGGCGCCATCCGTTCCCCGGCCCGGGTCTGGCAGTGCGCCTGCTCGGCGATATTGTCCGCGAAGATCTCGATATGCTTCGCGATGCCGATGCGATCTTCATCGAAGAGATCCGCCGTGCCGACCTCTACGACAAGATCTGGCAGGCCTTCGCTGTGCTGCTGCCCGTGCGCACCGTTGGCGTCCAGGGCGACTACCGCACCTATGACCGCGTGGTAGCGCTGCGCGCGATCACGAGCGAAGACGGCATGACCGCCGACTGGTTCCGATTCCCCGATGAGATACTCGCCCGATCGTCCGCCCGCATTGCCAACGAAGTCTCGGGTGTGAGCCGGGTGGTTTATGACATCTCGTCGAAACCGCCGGCCACGGTTGAATGGGAGTAGCCTGATTCGTTGCATGTTGGCTCACCGGCCCACGCGCCTCGAATAGTCGAATGCGGATAGCCGTGAGGCGATGTCATGAACACCCCGGGCGAAGTTAGACGCGGTCACGGTCTACGCCATCGAAGTCGAGCAGATGATGGGCAAGGAATCCCCACTACCACCGCGCCAAGACCAATGGCCGGTCAAAGACACTACCAAATCTCCGGACGCGCAGCCCGAGGAGACGAACACATGATTCTTGAAGTTGCAGTTCTCAACGTTACTCCCGGCCAGGAGTCCGACTTCGAAGAAACCTTTTCAAAAGCACAGGCGATTATCTCTTCTATGAACGGCTACCTCGGCCATGAACTCAAGCGCTGTATCGAGAACCGCTCGCGCTACATCCTGCTCGTGCAATGGGCCACACTCGAAGCCCACATCGAAGGCTTTCGCGGGTCGGCCGAGTACCAGGATTGGAAAGAAATGCTGCACCGTTTCTACGATCCGTTTCCAGTCGTAGAACACTACGAAGCGCTCTAGATGATCACTCCGGAATACTGCACGACCCTGCTCTGCGGCACGTCGCTCAGCTTCGTCCGCTTCGCCAGCCACGTGTGGGCCGGCGCTGCCGAAGAACAAGGCACGAGCGGGTAGGGCGGCGCCAAGTGAAATAGTAAAATGGTGAAATAGCGATGCAGTTCCTCCGCACCCCCAACCAATGTTTCGAAGATCTGCCGGGCTACCCATTCGCCCCGCACTACGTTGACATCCGTTCCAATACGCGAACGGCGATGCACATGCACTACGTCGATGAAGGCCCTCGCGACGCCGCACCTGTGTTGATGGTTCATGGGCAGCCGACCTGGTCCTATCTCTATCGCAAGATGATCGTACCGTTAGCCGCCGCCGGCCATCGAACCATCGCCCCCGACCTCATGGGTTTCGGCCGCTCCGACAAGCCGGTCGAGAAGACCGAGTACAGCTTCGAGCGCCACATCGATTGGCTCGAAGAACTCGTCACGAAGCTAAATCTGCGCGAGATCACGCTGGTAGCGCAGGACTGGGGCGGACCGATTGGTCTGGGACTGCTTGCACGCCAACCGGACCGCTTCGCGTGTGTCGTTGCCGCCAACACCATGCTGCATACCTGTGACCCGGATCTCGCGGGGCGGGTCGCCTGGTCGAACTACGGAGTCGGCGACGAAGACATCTGCATTTCCGAAGGTCTGCTCAACTGGATCGCGTACTCACAACGCGCACCCAAGATCGACGCCAGCATGCCTGTGGGTGCATCAACGGTTCGCAAGATAGATGCCGCTACGCTTGCGGCCTACGACGCGCCCTTTCCGGACGAACGCTACAAAGGCGGCCTACGACAATTCCCGATTTTAATCCCCATTACACGTAGCGATCCGGGAGCCGGGATCAACCGCGCAACGTGGAAGGCACTCTCGGAGTTTGACCGACCGTTTCTGACTGCCTTCGGCGATAGCGACCCCGGAACGGCCGGCTGGGACACCATCTTCCAAGAGCGGGTCCCAGGCGCTAAAAACCAATCTCATACGACCGTCAACAACGCGGGGCACTTCATCCAAGAAGATGCAGGCGAAGAACTGGCAGCCATCGTTGTCAAGTTCATCCGCCGAGCCAGGGGAAGCAAATGAGCGACTACGCATACGATCCAGAACTAGCAGACATCGTCCCGCTCTTACCGACCGTCATCGACTGGTCCGACATCGGCCAGGCGCGCGCAAATATGGAGCAGATGATTCTGGACGCGGCTCCGGGCGACCCGCCCGCCGACCAGATCACGTTCGAAGATGCGACCATTCCCGGACCGGCAGGAGCCCCCGAGGTCTTCGTTCGAATCTACCGACCGATGGCGGCAACCACACCGAGCCCGGCCCTACTGTACATCCACGGTGGCGGCTTCTGCTTCGGGTCCGTCGAAACAGAACACCTAGGCGCAGCCTCGACGGCAATCGGTACGAACGCCGTAACCGTCTCGGTCGAATACCGTCTCGCACCCGAACACCCGTATCCAGCCGGTGTCGAAGACTGCTACGCGGCACTGGTGTGGATGGCCAACGAATCGGCTTCGCTCGGTATCGATCGCACACGACTCGCGATCACCGGTTCGAGCGCCGGTGGGGGACTGTCGGCAGCCGTCGCGCTCATGACGCGCGATCGCGGCGGGCCGAATCTTTGCTTTCAAGCACTGGGTATTCCTGAGCTCGACGATCGACTCGACACTCCTTCAATGCGCGCGTTCACGGACACCCCGTTATGGAATCGACCGAACGCAGAGATGAGCTGGCGCTGCTACCTCGGCGAGAATCCGGGCGAGGTGTCTGCGTATGCCGCTCCGTCACGCGCGCAAGACCTCACCGGCCTTCCGCCCGCTTACATCTCGACCATGCAGTACGATCCGCTACGCGACGAAGGAATCATCTACGGCCTGCGCCTGCTCGAACAGGGGGTCTCGGTCGAGCTTCATCAGTACCCGGGCACGTTTCATGGTTCGAGCCTCGTGACGTCGGCCGGAGTCTCCAAGCGCAGCGCCGCCGAGATGTCGCTCGCCATCCGACGCGCACTGCATGAGTAGCGCTAGGCCCGCCGAAGCCGCCAGACAGGCGCGACAGATCCGTCGGGTTGCGGAACAGCCGACCGACGCTTAGAACCTTCGACATGTTCGAGACCATCACAGCCGAAGCGGACGGCGCCTTAGGGCAACTGACCCTCAATCGGCCCGACAAACTCAATCCGCTCTCGGCAACCACGCTTCGCGAGATCGCCGAGGCCGCGACATGGTTCGACGGCTGCAAAGACGTCAAAGTGGTCATAGTGTCTGGAGCGGGCAGGGCGTTCTCCGCCGGCTCGGATCTCGCCTCGTTCGCAGGGAAACAGGATGTCCCGATTCGCGAGGGAGCGGATCTCGGCCGACGGATGGCCGACGCCGTCGAGAACATGCGCGCGGTGTCGATTGCAGCCATCCGCGGTTGGTGCGTCGGCGGCGGTGTCGTGCTCGCGACTGCTTGCGATCTGCGAATAGCGACCGACGATACCAAGTTCTCAATCCCCGAAGTAGATCTCGGCATTCCGCTAACCTGGGGCGGCGTTCCCCGATTGGTCCGCGAGATCGGCCCAGCCATGACGAAAGAACTCGTGATGACCTGCCGCCGGTTCGATGCCGAAGAAGCAAAGAACATCGGACTCGTGAATCGCGTCGTCACCGAATCCGCACTCGACGACGAGGTGTACGCGCTCGCGCGCGGCCTCGCGCAGAAAGCCTCGCACGCGCTCTTCTCGACCAAGCGCCACGTTGATGCGGTTACAGCGCAGATGATCGGGCTGGGCCGCAGTTGGGCGGATGCCGACAGCCTCGTCACCGCGCTCTTTGACGAGGAATGCGCGGCCGCGCGCATAGCCTATCTCGAGTCCAAGAGCTGACATGAACACACGCGATATTGCCGAAGCGATCAGTCCGATCATCGCCGAGTACACGCGTGAAGAGCAGCCCGTGTTCGTAGCCGCCGGCGTATCCAACGACGCAACCGCCAGGGGCGCGACCATGTTCTTCTACGCACGTGTCGCGCACAGCGTGATCTACATCGCAGGCATTCCCTATCTTCGCACGCTCGCTTTCCTCGTCGGATTCAGCGGAATGCTGGGTATCGCACGCCAGATCTTCACAGCCTGAGGAACAAATGTCGTACTACCTCGTTGCCAATATCAAGATCGAAGACACCGAGGAGTACGCCAAGTACCAGGACGGCTTCATGGAGGTTTTCGAGCAGTTCAACGGTGAGGTGCTCGTGGTTTCCGATGAGCCGGCGATCATCGAAGGGGACTGGCCCTACACCCGAGTCGTGGTGCTGCGGTTCCCCTCGCAGGACGATGCGCTCGCTTGGTATTCGTCACCGGGGTACCAGGCAATATTAAAGCATCGCTTGAATGCTTCGACCGCGACCATTGTCTCGGCGCCGGGCTTCGAAGCTCTCTGAGTGGTCCGGATCTCGACCGATAACACCTGAGCGCTTGGCGAGCCCGCGGCCGCTTGCGCGATCTCACTAATGCAGCAACTCGAAATACAAGTCATTGCGTTCGTGCTTCTGTCTGCGTTTCTGCACGCCGGCTGGAATGCGATCACAAAGTCGAGCAGCGATCCACTGATCAACATGGCCGTCGTAACATCGAGCGGCGGTCTCGTTGCCGGCGCGATGATCCCGCTCACCCCGACACTCGACCCCGCCGCCTTCCCGTACTTGTTCGCTTCCGCGACGCTTCACTTCCTCTATCAACTCACGCTGGTGCGCGCGTATCGCCACGGCGATCTGAGCCAGGTCTATCCCATCGCGCGCGGCATCGCGCCGCTGGGAGTCGCTGCGCTCGCCGCAGCCCTCGCGCATGAAATCCCGTCGATGCTCCAGGCATTCGGACTAGCGATCGCGTCGGCCTCTATCGTGAGCTTGGGACTGATCGGTCGTGCCCACGCGCGCTCGCATACGGCCACGTGGCTGGCACTACTCACCGGCACATTGATCGGCATGTACACCTTCATTGACGCCACGGGCGTGAGAGTGGGCGGACACGCCTCGAGCTACATCTCGTGGATGTTCTTCGTCGATTCGTTTCCCATCGCAGCAACTGCCGTACTTCGACGACGCGGGCAGGTCACCGACTTCATCCGGCGCGAAGGCGTACGCGCCTCGATCGGCGGCATGATGGCCATCGCCGGCTACGGCGCGGTCCTGTGGGCCATGTCGCAGGGGGCCATGGCTTCGGTCGCGTCGCTTCGTGAGGCGAGCGTGTTGGTCGCCGCCATCATCGGCACGCGGCTGCTCGGCGAACCGTTCGGAAAGCAGCGCATTACGGCCGCAGCCGGGACTGTTGTGGGCTTGATCATGGTGCAACTCTAGATCGACCTTGGTGATTCAATCCAGATCTTCTAGCTCGTCGAACAACGGGCCGACCTTCGTCGCTCATAGCGCGGCACTCACTGTGTAGCGCGCCCGCGTTGCGACAAGCGGGACAGAATCTTCTGAGTTTGCAACAACGACGAGGGGGAGACCGGATGGTCTCCCCCTCGTTTATCGGAAGGTTAGTCAGGAACGATGAGCTACTGACAGATACAGCCCTGTATAGGATCGATTCCGCAACTTGCGTTTACGCCCGAGCTGCAGAAGCCCTGACAGTTCACGTCTTGCGAATCGCCGCAAGGGAATGTCGGATAGCACCGGCACGGAAGTCCGCCTATGTCATCGTCGCAGGCAAATCCCGACGGGCAGCTACCACCACACTGACCGGGGCTCTGGCCACTCATACCGTCCTCACAGACCAGGTCCTGAATAGGCTGGCACTCGCAGTCGTTCGTGCCTGCTAGCAACTTGCACTCTTCGTTGATATCGGGGCAGGGACCGCCACACACGCCGGCCGCAGTCAGGTCGCAGACCTCCGGAAGCGTCGTGGTCGTCGTCGTAGTGATGCTCGAGGTTTTGATCGCGTTCGTGCAAAGATAGGAGACCTTGAACTTACCGATCTTTCGCTTTCCGAACTGGTCCTGCACCTCTTCGGGCTGTATCGAGGCGGCAGGCGAGGGGCACTTCACTCGGTAGCAGATACGATCTTCGAGAAGATCCTGCCCCGGCATCGAGATCGGGCTGAGCGTGGAGCCCGAAGGGTAACTCAACGCGAGCACGGTCTTCTGAACCGGCACGCAGAACAGCTTGCCGCGTCCGTTCACCTCGCACAAAGGATCAACGTTGAACTGCGTTTGGAATGCGTTGAGGTCTACCCGAGCCTGAAATTTGGCGGAATCTCTCATCTTGTAACACTTGTAATGGTCAAACGGGCCGGCCTGCGCCATAGCGGGCACAGCCGTCATCGCCAAGCCGATCGCTACAATTGCTGCTGTAAATGCTTTCATCTTAAACTCCTTGATTGTTGCTGCGCCGTCGTTTCGCTACTGGACTGGGCGCGCTGTTGGGGAGAGGTGCTAAGCTTGCGCTCAAGTATCTCTCCGTTGCCTATGCTGCGTGATACGACGGGCAGACGAGATCGGATGAGAAAAAAGCGGCTGCTATAGTTTCCCTGCCGATCAGGTTGCCACGGATATCTCGAAGGCACTGGGGCAAAAGCAGCGCGGTCGATGCAAGGACAAACGCCCCGGCAGCCGTGCTGGCCACCGGGGCGATGCTTATTCCGGGCGATGTCTGTCGGAGCACCCGGCCTTAATAATTCTGGAACAGCACCCCCGCGACCCAGTTGTGAGTGTCGGCTGCGGTACGACTAGAGCCGCCACTGACCGACGATCTGGGGCCACCAGCTGTGTTGTTTTTCCCGCCGCTGACCGACGAGTCATACCCAACTGCGTCGTTGCTATACCCGCCGCTGACCGACGAGTGGGAACCGGTGGCGGTGTTTGAAGACCCGCCGCTGACCGACGAATACGAGCCGCTGGCGGTGTTGGCCGCCCCGCCGCTGACCGACGAGTCATCACCATTTGCGTCGTTGCTCTGCCCGCCGCTGACCGACGAGTATTTGCCGCTGGCGGTGTTCATCGACCCGCCGCTGACCGACGACCAGTCGCCGCCAGCGGTGTTGACAATCCCGCCGCTAACCGACGATTTGTCACCGCTGGCGGTGTTTAGCGACCCGCCGCTGACCGACGAGTATAGAGCGGTGGCCTTGTTGCCCACCCCGCCGCTGACCGACGAGTCGGGGCCGCTGGCGGTGTTGCTCTGCCCGCCGCTGACCGACGAATACAAGCCGCTGGCGGTGTTGGCCGCCCCGCCGCTGACCGACGAATAGGGGCCGCTGGCGTTGTTGCCGAAACCGGCTACCAGGCCGCCGTAGTTGCTGTAGGAGTGGTACGGGCCCACCACCAGGTTGTGCGAGCCGGTTTTGTCATCCTGAGCGTTCTCGTCGTAACCCACGATCAGGTTACCCAGGCCGTTTACTGCCGCGTAGGTGTTTCCACTGCCGCTGCGCACGTGAACGTTGCAACCCTCGAAGATAACGTCGTCGCCCACCTGCGAAGCGCAGGGCAGTGAAAAGGCTGCAAGTATGGTGATGTCAGACGCGTTGGTCGAAATGGCGGTGTCCTGAGCGGCATCAGCAGCAGCGTTCGCCGCGATGCCGGTCGTGTTCGCCGCGACGCCGGCCATGTTCGCCGCGATGCCGGTCGTGTTCGCCGCTACCGCAGCCGCGTTGCTCGCTATCGCCGCAACGTTCTCGGTCGTGCCGACCGACACCTCCTTGCCCGGCGTGCACGCAGAGCGCAGAGTTATCTTCGATTTTTCCCTCGGCTGGGTCGGGTTGTTCTTGTCTGCCCTGGCACAAAGCTCGAGCGCCAGGCCGCTGGTCGGCGCGGCAAGTACGAACCCCACGGCAGTGGCGACGGTAAGACTAAAAGAAACTAAAATCCTGGTAGTAATCATCGGCTATCCTCCCCACGTCGTGTCGGTAAATTGGAGCCACGCGGCCCGGCCTGCGCCATCGTTTCGCTACTGGACTGGGCACGCTGTTGGGGAGAGGTGCTAAGCTTGCGCTCAAGTATCTCTCCGTTGCCTATGCTGCGTAATACGACGGGCAGACGAGATCGGATGAGAAACAAAGCGGCGACTATCGTCGAGACTGCGTCGGGTCGTTTGAAAGGCCTGGCCAATTGGCGTAGCCGATCAAGTCTTCCTACGGGCAGCCCAGGGCGCTAACTCAATGAGATACTACGAAGACATCCAGTCCGATGGCGTGGTCGCCGCTCCCGGCACCTACGAGATCACCGCCGAAGAGATCGTCGAGATGGGCACACGCTGGGATCCACAGCCGTTCCACATCGACCCCGAGGCTGCGAAGGATTCGATCTTCGGTGGGCTCGTAGCCTCGTCGGTCCACCTGTTCGCAATCGCTGTCGGACTGGGCCATACGCGCGACGAGCCGACAGCCGCGGTGACTGCACTCGGATTCAAGGAACTTCAGTGGCACGCCCCGGCGCGTCCGGGCGATCGCCTCCATTTGCAGTCTCGCGTGCTCTCCAAACGCCTCTCAAAAAGCCGCCCGGATTGTGGAATCGTCGAATCGCGAAGCGAAGTCCTCAATCAGGATGACGCGCTGGTTTTCGCATACACTAGCGCAGCTCTGATCCGCAGGAAGCCCGATTCCTAGCTGCGCGGGCCACAAACCAGCGCGCCGTGCCCGCACTGCTTGATTCCCGCGCGCGGGCGGGCAAATTGAGTAGGTCTTGAGCTACGCACACCTACATCTGCATACACACTACAGTCTCCTCGACGGCGCCAACAAGATCAGCGCGGTGCTCGATCGGGCAAAGGCTCTCGATATGCCTGCCGCCGCCATGACCGACCACGGCAACATGTTCGGGACGGTCGATTTCTACCGAACCGCCGTCGATACGGGCGTAAAACCAATCATCGGTTGTGAAGTCTACGTTGCTCCGCGAAGCCGCACCGAACGCTCTACCGTCGCCGCCGATGACTATGAGCGCGCGGGTAACTACCACCTGATCTTGCTTGCACAAAACCAGCAGGGTTATCGAAACCTCTCGAAGATGGTTTCGCAGAGCTACATCGACGGCTTCTACTACAAGCCGCGCATCGACAAAGAACTATTGCGCGAGTTCAACGAGGGCATCATCTGCTTGAGCGGCTGCCTCGGCGGCGAAGTAGCCACCGCGATCAATGCCGATCGGCCGGACATCGCGCGTAAGGTGATCGAAGAATACTCAGGTATCTTCGGCGACCGCTACTACCTGGAGATCCAAGACAACCACATGGACCTTCAAGCGAAGGTCAACAGGCACCTCATAGAAGTTTCCGGTGAGATGGGCATCCCCTTGGTGGCGACCAACGACTGCCACTACCTCGAACACGAAGACCACGAAGCGCACGAGGTGCTGCTCTGTATTCAAACGGGCAAGCGCCTTTCTGACGAGACGCGCTGGAAATTCGAGACGGACCAGCTGTTCGTCAAGTCCGAGGGCAAAATGCTCGAGGCATTTCCCGACGTGCCCGAGGCCATCAAAACATCGATCGACATCGCCGACCGCTGCGACCTCGAGCTGTCCTTCGGGAAACACCAGTTCCCGGTCTACCAGCTTCCTGAGGGCGTGAGCCTTGAAGGCACGCTCATCGGGCAGTCGAAAGCCGGCTTGGAAGAACGGCTCGATGTGATTCGCAAGCTCGACCCCAACGTCGACGAAGCCGCCTATCGCACGCGGCTCGATATCGAACTGAAGACAATCATCGATATGGAGTTCGCCGGCTACTTCTTAATCGTGTCGGATTTCATCAATTACGCGAAAGAGCAGGGCATCCCCGTCGGCCCCGGACGTGGCTCGGCCGCCGGCAGCCTCGTTTCGTACTCCCTGAAGATCACCGACATCGACCCGATCCCCTACAACCTACTGTTCGAGCGATTTTTGAATCCCGAGCGCGTGTCGATGCCGGATATCGACGTCGACTTCTGCTACGAGCGCCGCGACGACGTGATCCGGTACGTGCGCGAGAAGTATGGAAACGAGCGCGTCGCCAATATCATCACGTTCGGAACCATGAAAGGGAAAGCCGCGATCCGTGATGTCGGACGCGTGCTCGAATTCTCGTTCGCCGAGACCGACCGCATCTGCAAGCTCTACCCGGCGGCGCAACAAGGTCGCGACTTCTCACTCGCGCAGGCTCTGGAGATGGAGCCCAAGCTTCGCCAGATCCGGGACTCCGGCGAGCGCGAAACCAAGCTGTTCCAGTACGCGCAAAAGCTCGAGGGGCTCGCACGCCACGTCTCCAAACACGCAGCCGGTATCGTGATCTCGGAGCAACCTCTAGTCGAGAGTTGTCCACTGTTCGTCGACAAAGACGGTACGGTGATGACCCAGTTCGCCGGCCCTGAGATCGAGGCGATCGGGCTGATCAAGTTCGACTTCCTGGGTCTCAAGACGCTCACCCTGGTGGCGGACACCGTCCGTCGCATCAAAGCGACGACCGGCATCGACATAGATCTCGCCACGCTACCGCTCGACGACCCAGCTCCGTACCGCCTGATCACACAAGCAGACACGGTCGGCATCTTCCAAATGGAAAGCGGCGGCATGCGTAAGCTGCTCACGCAGATCAAGCCGTCGACCTTCGAAGACCTGATCGCAGTGCTCGCACTGTACCGACCGGGCCCTCTCGATAGCGGCATGGTAGAGACCTACATCAAGCGCAGGGACGGTCGTGAGATCGTCGCGTATCCGGACCCATCGCTGGAGGAGATTCTCAAAGAAACCTATGGCGTGATCGTCTACCAAGAGCAGGTCATGCAGATCGCTCAGATTTACTCCGGCTACTCACTTGGCCAGGCCGACAATCTTCGGCGCGTGATGGGCAAGAAAAAGCTCGATGCGATGGCGAAAGAGAAGGAAGGTTTTCTCGGCGGCGCCAAGGAACTCAATCGCCGGGCGCACTCCGCCGAGCAGATCTTCCAACAAATGGAGACGTTTGCGGCCTACGGCTTCAACAAGTCGCACTCGGCCGCCTATGCCCTGGTTTCGTTTCAGACGGCCTACCTCAAAGCGCACCACCCACAAGAATTTCTTGCGGCCTTGCTTACGCTCGAGATGGGCGACACCGACAAGGTGTACAAGAACCTGGCCGACTGTCGACAGCACGGTATCGCGGTACTCCCGCCCGACGTAAATGAGAGCCGCGCGGACTTCACCGTCTGCGAAAGCGGCATTCGGTTTGGTCTTGGAGCGGTGAAGGGCGCCGGCGGTAAAGCCGTCGAACTGATCACGGAAGCCCGCAACGATGGCCCGTTCGACTCGCTCGGAGACTTCTGTCTGCGTACGGGATCGTCGCTGGTGAACCGACGAATCATCGAGGGCCTGATTAAAGCCGGCGCCTTCGACAGCCTCGTGAACTCCCGTGCAGTCGCGCTGGCCGGGCTCGATGCGGCGATGTCATGGGCGGTTCGTGTGAACGACGACCGTGAGGCCGGTCAAATGGGCTTGTTCGGTGGCGAATCGGGCTCGACGCAGCCCGAGCCCGAAGTGCCGAACGTACCCGCCTGGACCGAGGGCGAACGTCTCGAAGCCGAGCACGAGGTCGTCGGGTTCTATATTTCGGGGCATCCCCTGGACCGGCACCGAACCGACCTAGAGTTCCTCGCAACGAAAAGTACAGACAAGCTCGAAGACGAGCTCGACCAAGCGATTGTGCGAACGGCCGGTGTAACCAACACAGTACGGCTGAAGAACAGCAAGAAGGGCGACCGCTACGCGACCTTCAATCTCGAAGATCAAGGTGGTGCGATCGAAGTCATCGCGTGGCCGAAGGTCTTCGCTCAGTGCGAAACCGCGATCGTGGGGCGTGAACCCGTGTTCGTCACAGGACGTCTGGAGATCGGCGAAGGCGCCCGCGCCGGCGGTGATACAGACGAAGGCGGTGGCGGAGCCCGCGGTGGATTCCGCATGAAGCCCCAGATCATTGCCGAAGAAGTAACCGTACTCACCGAGAAGAGGCGTATGACCGCGCGCGGCGTCGATATCTCCGTAAGCAGCGGTGCCTTGGGCAGCGACGACATGGAACGGCTCAAAGCAACGCTACAGAAACACCCCGGCACCTGCAGACCGTTTCTCAAAGTACGGCGGCCAGGCGAAACCGAAACCTGGATTGAACTCCCCAAAGAACTCGGCGTTGACCCTACCGACATTTTCCTAAGCGAGATCGAAAGTCTCCTCGGCCCCGGATCGGCCACCTTAAGGTAGCTTCGCAGCGCAAGCCCGAAACAGCGGTTCTCGTTTGGTCCGGTGCGGCACGCTCCGACGCCGAGGAGTCTCTGCAAGAACTTACCCTTCTGGCGGAAACGGCGGGACTCGACGTCCTCGGGCAACTGGCACAAGAAGTGAAGCGTGCGAAGCCCTCCACACGTATCGGTCGCGGCAAGGTCGAAGAACTCAAGCAGCTAACGCTGGAGACCTGCGCCGAAACCGTCATTTTCGACGACCCGCTCACCCCAGCGCAGCGGCGCAATCTCGAAGCCACGCTGGACCTAAAGATTATCGACCGCAGTCAGCTCATTCTCGACATCTTCGCCCGGCGCGCTCAAACGCGCGCCGGCAAGTTGCAGGTAGAACTTGCGCAGCTCGTATATTTGTTGCCACGGCTTACGCGCCAATGGACCCACCTGTCTCGCATACGAGGCGGTGTCGGCATGCGCGGCCCCGGCGAGACCCAGCTCGAAAGCGACCGGCGCCAGGTGCGCGACAAGATCGCGACACTCAAGAAGCGCCTCGCGAACGTTGACCGCACCCGGCAGCTCAATCGTCAAGAACGCGAAGCCGTACCGTTCCCAACCGTGGCCCTGGTCGGTTACACCAACGCCGGCAAGTCCTCACTGATGAATCGGCTTACGGGATCGGATCTGTATGTCGCCGATCAATTGTTTGCGACCCTCGATTCGACGGTTCGCAGCCTGATGTTGCCCGAGAAGACCGAAGCCATGCTCGTCGACACGGTCGGCTTCGTCGCCAAGCTTCCGCACGAGTTGATCGAAGCGTTCAAGGGCACGCTCGAACAGGCGATCGACTCAGATCTCATCATGCACGTCGTCGACTCGGCACATGAGGAACTCGACGGGCGCATCGACGCCGTAAATGCCGTGCTCGACGAACTGGGCGCCCATCGCCAGGACGCACTCATCGTCTACAACAAAATGGATCTGCCCGGGGCGAAACCAGCGCCGCCGGGCTGTGTGGCCGTCTCCGCGCATACGGGCGAGGGAACCGACGATCTACTTCGCGCAATCGAAGAACGTCTGTCGCGCCACGACGAGAAAGTTGCCGTGACGCTCAACCTTGAGGACGGCCGCACGCGAGCGTGGTTGTACGAGAACGGACGTGTGCTAGAGGAAAGTGAGGACGACGACGGCCTGCGCATCGTCGCCATGATGAACGGTCGAGCGGCGGGGCGCCTACGTCGCATGCTCGGCGAGTAGGGACGGTCGAGCCGTCATGCAAAGCACAACCGTACTCAATATAGCCAACACGATTACGCTTCTGCGTATACTGGCCGTTCCGCTGTTCCTCTCTGCTCTCACAGACGGCACGTACACTATGGCCCTCGTGGTCTTCATCGTTGCGGGCGTGTCCGACGGCATCGACGGAGCCGTCGCTCGATTCACGAATACACGCACCGAACTGGGTGCCCACCTCGACCCGCTCGCCGACAAACTACTGCTGATCAGCGCCTTCATCGCACTCGGAATCCTCGATGTCGTCCCACGGTCGCTGATGATCACGGTCATCGTGCGCGACGCGGTCATCTTAGGCGGCTACCTTACGACTGCCGTAGTCACCGGAAAGCCGATGGAGATGGCGCCTTCGTTTTGGGGAAAAGCGACCACCTTCTTCCAAATCTCAGCGGTCGGGCTCGTCCTGTTGGAGAAGTCCGGATGGGTCGCCGTACCAATCGACCTACTACTGGCCATCTTCATCGTGACGGGCATCCTCAATTTCGTCTCGGGCGGCGGCTACGTGCTCAAGGGACTTCACTACTACCAAGACTTCGACGCAGGCGTGCTGCCGCATCAGAACGACGATTCATCAGACGACTAGCGCGGCCCAACCACTCAGACAACGCGCTCGAAAGGCGTGACACACGGTGGACCCTCCGCGTGAAAGTAGCAGAGCTCGCCGTCGGCCGTGAAAGCTAGGATGGACGACGAACGCGTACCGTACTCGCCTGCGTGCACACAGATACGAGAGAACGGCGCTTCCGGCTTTGGCTCGATGCCCGCGTCGTGATCACCGAGTGCGGCCGAGAGAGCGAGGACCAACGCATCCACTTCGGTGCTTTCGGCGACGATCGCTTGGACCTCGCCCATGCGCTCGGCGGCGGCAGCACGGCGAGGACACCTCGGATCGCTTACGTCGAGATTGGTGAGAACCGTCAGACCGC